>Ga0209709_10000139_pt1 | contig 68688 bp, 62 predicted proteins | sample ArcticOcean_MG_C_2_FD_187435 | JGI IMG/M metagenome (GOLD analysis project Ga0209709, IMG submission 187435) | Marine microbial communities from western Arctic Ocean - ArcticOcean_MG_CB4_136 (SPAdes) (version 2) | ecosystem: Environmental > Aquatic > Marine > Oceanic | place: Arctic Ocean... | reverse complement strand
TTTGACAATGCATTCTCATATTTTTCATCCTGGCCAAAGACCTTTTCCAGAGCTTGTTTTTCATTCGATTTCCAGGACTCACTAGTCTCTCCTATCAAGTCCAAGTCTCTCGCAATGTTGGCAGCATCGTTGTCGTTTAGTTTCCAACCGAGTGCGTTCATTTTAGCAACCGCGTCGTCGATTTGTTGCCAATACGACCGGAGACAACTCCATGACAGACAGTTCAAATAACTATGATTAAATTCTGCCGCTTCAAATTGTTTGAATGACATTTATATACAAATGCGACATGTATATACTTATGTTTTAGTTGTCTACTATTTTGGGTGCCACAAACAAACACAGATGACTTCCGTACAGCAAATCAACTTTGAGTCGTGACGGTTGCCCATTAGAAAAGCCAAGCATGCAAGTACTGCCACAGTGCGAAAACATGGACATGGCTTTGACTGCTTGACTGGACAGGGTGATGTCAACAGTGTTACGGACGGCCAAAGATTCAATGCGTTTGCCGTTGAGGGGTTCACAGTGCGTGATGGTGCCAAATTCGGTGGCGGTCGACGACCATTGGAATTTTTCTCGAGTGATTTGAAACTGACATTCTGCTTTAGTCATCATCATTTTATCTGTCCATTCCCGCAGGACGGTGGCGTCCACCTGTAGGGCCATGTCATCATCCATATTCGGAATGTCCAACTGGTCTTCCTCGATGTCAATGGCACGTATTTGAAACTCGGTTGTCTGGTCTTCGTGGAGCAGGATGACAGATAACGTTGTATTGTTGTTGATTTTCCACATCAATTTGGAGCTTTTCGCTTTTTGCAAGCAACCCACCAAAGATTCCGTATATAACCCCAATGTAATTGGAACCGAACACTCGAACGTTTCAAAGGAGTCGGGGGTGAGATGTAGGCGAACCAACGACGTTTGGCCCATGTCCATGGACATGATGTGTAGGCCAGTGTGGTCAAACGTAATATTGACCATGTTGTTGGTGTGCTGTACCGCTTTGAACAATTTGATGCATTGCGATGGAGATTTCCAAGTGCAATGCATTTTTGTTTGTAATCATTGACTTGTCGTAATACAACATACATGTCCAACATATGTTCCAAAAAATTGCTTAGTATATGCATTTGGAGGAGGTTAGGCGATTTGACGAGTCCCGACTTTAAGTCACAATAATACTATTTGACATCCAAATAATTATTCGGATTCTTCTCCACAAGTGACTATAAACATCGTCTTTCCAAAAAATACCCAGTCTCCCAAATGTCGGTGCATGTGCCTATTCCCACCATTGTAAAACGCAGTGGCAAGGCGCAGCATTTTTCAACCCGCAAAACTGTTCGTTTTTTAAAAGAGTTGGCGTCCAAGGCGCCTCGGTTGAGTAAAATTGACGCGGAGTTGGTGTTGTCGCAAACAACAATGGGAACTACTATGAGTACCGTGGGATTGGCCGAACATTTGGCCGAAATCTGTGCTGCGATGGCTGTCCAACATTGGGAATATGGTACACTGGGTGGTCGAGTGCTGACGGCCATGTTGCATCGACAGACCCCCGCCACTTTCACGGAGTCGATGATGTTGTTGCAAGACACATTGTCCAAGACATTTGTCCAGTGTTGTCAAGAGAATCGTGAGGTGTTGAACGCGATGATTGAAGACGGTAAAGATTATCAGTACAATGTTATGGGCATTCGTACATTGCAACGTTCTTACTTGCTCAAGAAAAATGGCATTATTGTAGAACGACCACAGTACATGTTGATGCGTGTCGCAGTGGCTCTACACGGCAACGACCTCGAAATGGTGCGTCAAACCTATGCGTCGACCTCCAGTTTGGAATATACGCATGCGACTCCAACATTGTTTCATGCGGGATTGGCGAAACAACAACTGGCATCTTGTTTCTTGATGACAATGGTCGACGACTCAATCGAAGGAATTTTCGAAACATTGAAACGTTGTGCACTCATCTCAAAGGGTGCCGGTGGTATCGGTTTGTCCGTGTCTAATATTCGTGGGACGGGTTCCAGAATATTGGGTACTAATGGTGTTTCGAATGGGCTGACTCCGATGTTGCGTGTATTTAACGACACTGCCAGATATGTGGACCAGGGCGGTGGCAAGCGCAAAGGTTCTTTTGCCATTTTTTTAGAACCCCACCATCCGGACATTTTAGATTTTTTGGAATTGAAAAAAAACCACGGAGTGGATGCGGAAAAAGCTCGGGATTTGTTTTACGGGCTGTGGGTCTCTGATTTGTTTATGGAAAGGGTCAAAAACAACCAACCGTGGTCAGTCATTTGTCCCAAGCAATGTTCGGCTCTGCAAGATGCGGTGGGCGATGCCTACACCGAATTGTACACGACGTGCGAAAAACAAGGCAAAGTTGTCCAAACATTTGCGTCGGCGCGGGAAGTGTGGTTTGCCATACTCGACGCCCAAATTGAAACAGGAACTCCGTATATGATGTACAAGGACCACTGCAATCGCAAATCCAACCAGCAAAATTTGGGCACAATCCGAGGTTCTAATTTGTGTTGTGAGATTGTAGAGTATACGTCACCCGACGAAACAGCGGTGTGTACGCTGGCTTCCGTATCCCTGTCCGACTGTGTCAGTGACCACGGTTTTGATTTTGAACAGCTGGAAAGAGTTACGCGTCTGGTCACTGTCAATCTCAACAAAACCATCGATGTCAATTGGTACCCCATCGAACAAGCCAGATTATCTAACCTGAAGCACCGACCCATTGGCATCGGGGTACAAGGGTTGGCCGATGTGTTTCAACAGCTGGACATGCCGTACGACTCCGATAAAGCCAGACTGCTCAACAAACACATTTTTGAAACCATCTACTACGCTGCTCTGTCCGAATCTGTCGAGTTGGCCAAAAAATACGGAGCGTACGCTTCGTTCAAAGGTTCACCCTTTTCACAAGGGCGCACGCAAATCGAACTCTGGGGACAAACAACAACGGACGAGAGATACCCTTGGTCTTCACTGCGCCAGGATTTGGTACAGTACGGTGCCCGAAATTCGTTGCTCACGGCACCAATGCCAACCGCGTCCACTGCCCAAATCATGGGCAATACCGAATCGTTTGAGCCACGTACTTCAAACTTGTACACTCGGCGAGTACTGTCCGGTGAGTACATTATCATTAACAAATATTTGCAAGAAAAACTGAGTCGTTTGGGCATTTGGTCCGAAAAAATGGGTCGAATGTTGATTGAACATCGTGGGTCGGTTCAAAAGATTCCTGGCATCCCCGCCCACATCAAAAAAACTTTTCGCACCGTCTGGGAAATATCACAACGCTCCATCATTGACATGGCCGCGGACAGAGGCATTTACATTGACCAATCACAGTCTCTAAATTTACATATCGAAGAGGCATCTCGGGCGGTACTGACGTCGGTACATTTTCACACTTGGTCAAAGGGATTAAAAACAGGACAATATTATTTAAGAACACAACCCAAAACCAAGGCCATACAATTTACAGTTGCGACCAAGCGACAAAAACTTTTAGAGGATGAAGAAGAGGATTGTTTAATGTGTGGTGCTTAACGACATCGAGTATTTAATGTTGCAATCAAACAAAAGGATGACACGGTTTGTTGACCAGAGCATTCAAAAAATTACAGAGGAAATATACCAGACCGACTTTGCCCAAGACAATGTGGATTTAAACATACAAGAAATGGGCCAACTCAATTATACCATTGGCAAAAAATTGAGAATGACATTTGTGGATACTTTCCAAGATACAGATATAGAGGAGTGGCGGTCCATCGCAATTAAAAACGGTGCCACAGACACTTGCGTACGTGTCAACACTTCGACAGGTAATATCGATTTGAATATCGAGTATAAAGGTCGGGGAACGATGCTGAACAAGAAATGGATTCTTCAATTTCTGAGTCTGGCAACAGCGGCATGGTCTTGGTATCAACTTCATCTCACGACCCCCGCCAAATACCCTCTGCCAATCTGGTGAAAGTCTCTGGACCGGTCGCGTTGAAGCCATCAGAGGCGGCGTTTGTGGAAAAAACACTGCATTACATTTCAGGGATTCGCGGCGCGGTGCAAACCAATTTGACTTTGTCAACCAATACAAAATACCCTTCTCGTTACATTGTACTGCTGCAAGGCCTGCCCGCAATAGTACTGAGCGATTTTACCACAATTCGAAACACCAACGAACGAATTCGACACATATTGGTCAATATGGTAGAAGCAAGTATTCGTGTAGATGTATGGCGCGAAAATGCAGAAAAAAAAAACAGACCTAGAAAGAGAAACCGTCAAAATTCGCGGCGGATAGCCTGCGATTTGACCAATGTGGAAAACAGAGATAAAAAATGCCTGGTAACTTTATTGCAACATTTAAACAACATGCCAAATGTAGAATGTCAGTTCGCAGCAATTGTCGATACTTCGAATCCAGAATATTACAGCATCAATGTCCACATCATGGATTCGATTTGTATCAAAGAAATAGAAACAATCATGCACAACTGTCGTTCTTTTTGTGTCGGAATCGAATTTGACTTTCCACACAAAGTAGTGAGAGTCAAGTGTTTGCGATTGGCAGCTCCCTTACGGAGACGTAGATTAACCTTAAAAAAATAACATTATTTCTCTACAGGATAATTGTCTACATGCCATCCCAACACATCTATTTCTGTCATCAGCTCTTCCTGTGAAGCACAGCTCTCACAATTGTCGGTCGACCACAATGTTGGTTTGATGCAACAGTTGACACAAATGGGAAGAGTCGTCTGGCTCGCATTAAACCAGGCGCGATACGCCATCAAGTGTGTCGGGATAGTAGGGTTCATTGTTACATTCAATACACTCCGGACAAAAAATAAATCTTATTCTGTATATTATTTAAATTCAAAATGTTGTATTAACAATTGTGGATAGCCATTATTGACTATTTTATAGTATACTCTTTGTATTTTCAGCTTGACTCGAAACGACCTGTTTAACACTTGCATTATTGGCACTGTCTTGCCACCACTGACAGGAAGTGTATATTCTGGTTTCCACTTGGTAGAAGCCGATAAATTGGTGACCACTTTTAAAGAGTGGTTGCGTTGGGCCATGGAGCGTATCCACAATACAAAACGTCCGTGATATTCGTTGTAACGAGTGTCAAACAACACCGACACTCCCCTTGGGGTGCATTTGAGTTGTTGATGACTGCACCAAGGGGACCAACATTCCGTTTCAATGCCGCATGGCAAACACAACCGTTTACCAAGATAACAATATTTTTTGAGAAAAGACCATTTTTTTTGGGTCATTTTCTGAACGAGTTTCGAAGGTCCGCGCGTGTGCAAATACATTTGAACCAAATTTTCCCAGGATTGGTGCACTTTCACGGCGGTGTACAATCTACCACGTTCTCGAATATCCAGAAAAGTTGCAACAACGGTCCAACAATCGTTCATGCTCACAATAGACAACACACTAATATATACCGTTTTTGTTACACTTGAACCAGCTCAAGTATCGAGTCAACTCGATAATGACGACGCGTGTGAAGAGCGCAATAGTTGGACAATATATGGCTCTGCAATACCGGTTCCAATTCGATGCAAGACATTTTTTGATGACTGCAGGTCACGTCGGAACACCTACCTCGTCTATAGGGATGTAACTTGATTCGAGAGAAGCACCACTGAAATCTTTTTTGCCGCGAAATTTTCAATATTGGCCGAAATACAGTCGTCGAATAGACCAAATACTCGGGGTAAGTCAAGTAACCACACAGAGTGTACAAAATATCAGTCGGCAACATTGCTACGGAAAACAGACACCCTTAAATACATCAAATGAAAAAACGGTCATAGACAGTTCTCCCATTCCATTGACTTTCAAGGACAAATGTCCAGAAAATTCCTTGCAACAAAAAATCAAACCAGTTGTCCATCAATGCCGTACTTAAAATCACCAAACTGTAGCCGTAAAACCAGTGGTGAGGATGGTAATCACAAGCATCTGTCTTGCACACTACATAAGAACCCACATTCAATCCAACATTCAATATGAACAGTCGGACAAACATCAGTTTATTTTGATAGGTCGGTCGGCAACAGGCTTGTGTACAACGAAAATTGAACAGTTTGACGAGCCAGTAGAAAACAACAACTCCAATTACCGAAAACACGCAAACATAAACATTGTACTGGCCGGTAGTCAGGTCGGAATTGAGCGAGTGCTGGAACAGAGGCATTGTACGCAGAGTGCCATAAACAACAGTGGTGGAAATTGTTCCAAACACAAACATCAAATACCTTCCAAGACCCTTCCAGAATTCCGCAGATGTTTTATGCAGACAAGTCAGTCTTTCAAAATTATGCCAACTACATACAATTGGCACAAACGACAAAAAACCAACGGTACAAAGGTTTCCAAACATGTCCACAGAAGTTATTTGGTCTTGATGTATCTCCAGGACTATGTAAATATGATACCCACTGAAAAAAAGAACACAAATTGTCGTAACATACAATAACATTCCCAAGCAAGATTGCCCACTGGCATTTTGTTTGCATTGAGTACACACGTCCAGGGCAACAGAAGGACAAACATCGTTGTTTTCTTTCTCAATCAAATTTTCCATCATTTGTTGATTTGTCGGCATCAGTTCAAAATTGAGAGACATGGCACTACAGAAAATTACCAATCATTTATACCATCTTTGGCGACTTTTGTATATATAAAGGACTATTTTCATCAACTCTTTAGTATCCCATTGTTTTTCTACCGATACACCGCTGATTGATATTGACTACATCGAAGATGTTAGTCGGTAATCAGTATATAAAGAAAGAGTATTTGGGTAAACATGCTTGTGGAGAAGAATCCGCGAAACTGTAAAACAATGTCTAAACTTTTAAGGGAGTGTCCCTCTGAAACTTCCCACACGTGCCTCGTTTATCGTCGTTTATTGAACAAATGTACGCTCCGTCCAGGAGCCGGCGACCGCCAGACTGGGCGACTTCGTCAGCAGTCTCCAACCCCGTCGCGTCCCCTCTTGAGTCGACCAATACATCAAACAACAACCATTTGTCCATGGGCAACCACACCAATTGTTCCATACTATAGCATACCCGTGAAAGACAATGACTGACTATATTCTTTACATTTCTGCTGTAAAATTTTTATAATTTTGAATGATATCTTTATCAGATATGTTTGTTCTCATCTGTTGCCTTCTGTCGTTGTCATATTCCAAAAATTCTTGCTCTGATTTTGTTCTTCTTTTATTTTTATTTTCACGCGTGTCCTTATAACCTGGATAATTTCTTTGAAAACGTTTTTCTTCATTTTCGATATACAATTCTTTACTGTGATGTGTAATACACGCATGTATTTTTGACGACATACAGCCCATTTTCAAATGGGCTAAAGACGGTATTTTATAGGTGTATAAACATGTTTCAGGGCTATTCTAAATAATACATTTTTCTTCATCTGTCCTTGCCATCGTCCCTGACAATCTATTTTTATACAGTATATATATATGTGTGTTAACAAAAGACATGTCGTACGAAGATACACCTCACATCAGCTCTCATCCCACTTCCGAGTTGCAGCCGCACTGTTGGTCGTAAAGGGTTTTGTAGGCCTCACAGTCGGCACTTTTTTCACCGCAAGCCCCGGAGCAGCTGGCACCGTTGTAAGTGGTCTTCAAACCTTCACAGCCACAGCTGCCATCGTCATCGGTGGCGGCCGGGTTATAGTTAAAGTTGTCAGTGATATTGCAGCCTAATACGACTAACCCTTCACAACCGTTGGTGACCGCCCCTGTATCCCAGGTGGACACGTCCTGATTGAAGGCGGATGCGCCTTTAAACATGCTATACATACCTCTCACCGCCGTCGTATTCCAGTTGGACAAATCCTGATTGAACGCTTTTGCGCCAGAAAACACGCCGCCCATATCTGTCACCGCAGACACGTCCCAGTTGGACAAATCCTGATTGAAGGCGGATCCAGAAAACATGTATGACATACTTGTCACCGCCCTCGTATTCCAGTTGGACAAATCCTGATTGAAGGCGGATGCGCCATTAAACACGCTTGACATATCTGTCACCGCAGACACGTCCCAATCCCCCATCACACCATAGGGGTTTCCCGTCGCATCGTTTGAAGCCGCAATGCAGAAGACTGATTGAGAATATAAACACGATTGTCCCAAACATTTACTACGCTGGTATTCCTAGGAATAACGTACAGTTTTTTTTATAAAAAGATGTATTGTAATTTTTCAATAGGACGGCGACAAAATGGACAAGGTTGACCTCGGCCAATCACTCGCGCGGCACATGTACGACATAACATATGGCCACAAGGTATCAACACCGTATCTTTATTTCTTGCATAACAAATGCATTCCATATCAACCGGTTTCAAATCTGCAACCGGGTCGGAAACCGATGAAATGTTGATTTGTTGACGAATATTTCTGAAAACGCCTGTACTGTTGTTCGTTTGTACCATGTTTTCAGGGTTAATTTCATATTCCTGTCCGTTAATATTTACAGTGACATTATTCGGAGATTGTTGGTTGATTTGCAAGTTGGTAGAATCATCGTAGTCGTTCCATGTACCACCGTTATCCCACTGCCATTGAATGGTTACATCTACAATCACAGAACACCGAATTCTCCTACCAAAACCGGTCGACAAATTTTTTTGAACCATTGTAAATAAATTGATTTCGTAATTACTTGAACCGAAACTAAAGGTAACAACCATAGTACCATCCCGAATCGCATTGTCAATCATATCAGAAATGCGGGTGTCGTAATCAACCCATCGATGGTCGTCCCACCACTGCCAACTATTTTTGCCAGTCAGTGAAGCCATTGTCCTAACACCAACTCTCTATTAAATACCAACAAAAAATAGATTTGCACTTAACTTTGCGACATCCCGGTCAATGCGTTCGCAAAAATTATCCATCCTAAAAAGGTCTTTGACGTCAGCGAATTGATGGTGTAAGCCATCTCTATTTTTCGGTTGAACGCCGAGGAATTGGTCTTGGGCGAACAATACAATTGAAAGAACTGGATGAGCCCAAATCCACAGTACAAAATTGCAATCACTATTACAACAATGTACACAAAATCAGGAGGCTTGGTCTCAGATACTTCCAAAGTGTATAAAAACTGGCGACCAATAATGAACCAAACACCACCCAGCGACAGCCAACCCGTGAAATGGGCGGTCCACGCCATGTCTTTGCGGTCGTACCGCAGTTGTTCGGCTATCAGTCCTAGTAACATGGTGACCGCCGTCAAAAAAGCTACGCCGACAATCACTGAACGGTTCCAGATACCCAGAACCAAAGCAATGGCAATCTGCATCAGAGTGGCGGAAACACTGTATTCGACCATTCGTAACACATTTGTACCATAGCTGTCGACTTCTTTGATATAATTTTCGCGAATGCATCGAAACCCACAGCAAGGGATTGTCCATTCCGCCATTGACAATGCCTGAAAAACAAAAGACAAAAAATGAAAAGCAATCACCAACCACCACAAAGACAAGTGACTTGTAATATTTTCAATGCGATAAATGCAAAATTCGTCCGAAACCTGAATGGGAAAATTGCCATTCTCTGGCAAGTTGTCGGTACAGTTTCCACTATCAGAAATATTGTACCAAGGAGCCGCTGTTTCAGACAAGCTGTATTGATTGTCTTTGTTGTCGTCCACCGACCACAGTATCAAAGTTAATAAAGTATTGACCAAATGCATCAATGCTGCCGTCCAATTTACAGACCAAAAAGTTGGAGCGTCTTTACATGGACAACATCTTTGCAAACACGAAATGTCTTTTTTATAATTGCCCCAAGAAAAACTCATGTATTTTAGGAATAGTTTATTATATACTCTGATTTTGTTTGTCCTGACAAATGTCTCGAAATCGTGGTTTTACATCATTGAACGAATGCATAAACCCAATTTATTTCGATGTGTGGGGACATTTTGTGACTGTGAAAGAATGCATTCGTCATTGTTTTTTTATCATCAAACAAAAAGCATATCGACGAATATCCCAGCACGGCCATGTAAATTTAATTCTGCACGATTTCACTACTACCAGTCGAGAAACAGTTGGATATATACACCAACTGTGTATGGAGTTGGTGACGGCCGAAAAGGACATTGAAATCATTATAGGTACTGAAAAGTGGAACAAGAATGACATCGTCGTCAAATTTGTGCCGTTTTCGTTGCAACGGGGCAAGTATTGTATACCGGTGGGTTGGCAAGACAACGAAAAGGACTACTCTTGGCAACAAGTCATTGACAATCCCCAATACTATTCGAGTTCCTCCACCGATGTTAATGTCTGGCCACCGTTGGAGTATCAAAAATTAGCACACCTTGAAAAAATAAATCAAATGCAGCAGAAAATAAATCAAATGCAGCAGAAAATAAATCAAATACAGCAGACAATTGCAGCACACAATTAGCTGCTTGTCAAAAAAATAATTTTTTTGTGTTGCAGCATGACTGCTGTTTTGTAACATGCGTTGTACTGTTCGGTTGCGACAGGTTGATTCCACAAGTCGCCCTGATGTTCAAAAATACAAGTCTTATCTACTGTGTCGTTGTAGAAATCAGTCACGTTTTGATAGGTTTGTTGATTGAACAAGACATGTCCCTGTTTGTTAGCACGACCCCTTGCCATTTCTTGTCCAGCAATGTAGACTATAACAACGTCCGACATTTGACTGGAATTGGCTTTGGATGTTGCTCAACGCACATGTTTTCTACAAAAGAGAACAAAGACAAACATCATTTGGTCATATGTGCAAAGCCTATGGGCAATGGGATAGGTACAAAAATGGCTTGTCCTCATTGTTGGCACCGTACCTGTCCATTGACAGGAGGCATTGGTACCTACTCTATCCAAACGTTAATCAATCATACAGGTGGTGTCTTGGATATAAATGGTATTTGTAGTACATGTAATTTTAATATAATTGAAATAAAAAATTGTTCGAATTGTACACCAACCCGGCCTTGTTTGCAACACTACGCCAGTGGCCACAACGGCAGTCTTTCCAACGACATGCCGGTAGAAATGCATAACTTGTACATGCGCAACTCACCGTACAATCAGAGTTGGTCACAGCGACCAGTGTCGATTGGTCGCTGGTACGCTTACCTGCCAACTACTTACGTTGAAGCCATTGACATTGCTCGACGATTCACGACAGACTACCCACCGGTCGCGGCGTTCAATTGTCTGGAACACCAGCTCAAATGTAGCGGCAACCAGTACCAAGATTTTTGGCAAGGGTTTACTCATATTTGCCAGACTCATTTCTCCTCCTCCGACAAAGTGTCAATAGCAATGGCTTCCTATCATTCGGCGTTGACGGTACGAAATTTAGAAATATACTGTACATAAGTGGTGGAAGATTTGATACCTTTACGTCAAAAACAACGATGACAACACCACCACCCGTGCCAAAATATTGGCATTTTGCAACAGTGCTCACGGACCATTCTAAAGACGTTCGCAAACATTTCACAGACATGTGCAACATTCTTCAGTTGGACATTTCTTACTCTGAACCATGGATATGGCATATATTAGTTGGTGAAGATTGTATTGAGTGCAATGTGTTTTACAAAGAGGAGCATTCGATAATTGATATAAATCTACTGCACGGTGACCGATGGAAGTACAAAGACACGCTCAAGCGTATACGAGCATGTTGGCAGAGGCTTATGGTGTCTCAAGAACATAGTCTTCTTGTGGACGATTTCCACAAGAAGAAATGCGAGGAGGGACGTGGGAAAAAACAGTTCAAACCTCGTTCTAAGGCGGACAATGCTAATTACAATGACAAGTACCTTGAACTGATGAAATACTGCATGGGTAGGTTGAAGGGCTTCTGTGACAACAAAAAGAAAAGACGTTGGATCAAAAGTATTGGTCAGGCAAGTACGATTGGAAACAAGAAATGAAAAACCTTTTGACTTTAACTTCACCCAAGTACCGTGTACTACTACTATTTAGTTATACACCTCTTGACTTGTCTTTTTGAACCATATATTAAAAAGAATACCTCTATCTTGTAATACATTGTACAACAGTTATATCTTGTAACAAAACAGAAGTATTTAGTTGTGTCTACGTCGGATTGTGTCTTACAAAACAATCACTACGACTTAATTGGAAATAAATTATGAATAGTTTACACATATATTATATGTTAATTTGGATGAGAATTAGAATAGAGCATTTTGATATTCAACAACTACGAGTATTCGAATTCAACCAAACTACAATACTTAAAGAGTGCGATACCAAAAAAATGTCCGATGTCAACGAAGAAAAAGTCATCAGTTTAGTGAAGCAACTTAAAGAAAGTCGACATTGGACAAACATGAACGACAATAGATGGCAGCAGGTCGCAACAGAAATTGGTCTCGGAGGCATTATCTTGACCGGGGAACAATGCAAAAAAATATACGGCAAGCGCAATAAGAAAAATAGCAAAAAAAAAGCAAAAAAACAAAGAGCCGTTCCTCCTGCTGAGACTGGTCTCACGGAAGGCACAATGGACGCCGATGTGGCTTCGTCGCAGCTGCTGCTCACTGTCGAACAAATCTCATTTCCACCGGCCTCGAATGGTATGTGGCCCACAGGCGACAAAGTCAAAGCACTTCTCAAAGTAAAGGGCATTGACGTCAATGTACGCGACAAAAATGGCCGAACACCACTGTACCAGGCGTGTTTGAATAGAGACACTTGGATCGCCAGGTTGTTGTTGGCAGTACCTAACATCGACGTCAATCTAAGCTGTCCGTCCGACGGAACAACGCCGCTACATGTCGCGTGCAAAAGTGATTCGGGAATCGTGGAACAGTTACTCCGGAATGAACACATCCAAGTCAATCTCCTCGCCACTAAAGGGTTAACGGCACTGTACGTTGCGTGCGAGTACGGAGTAGACTCCAACGCCAAGCACTTGGTCAAAGCAGTGGGCATTGATGTCAATAAAACTCAAAGCGCAAATGGGTGGACACCACTGATGGTTGCGTGTAATCGGGGTCATGTAAATGCGCAGGGCCATTTGTCGTGCATCGAGACATTGCTCGGTGCGCCGGGCATTGATGTCAACAAAGCGAGGAATGACGGAGCAACCGCGTTGTACGTCGCGTGTCGTCGTCAACACTTGGAGGCCGTCAATTTATTGCTCCGCGCACAGGGCATCGACATCAACAAAGCAAAGAAAAACGGGGAGACACCACTGTTCATGGCGTGTTTGAAGAAGAATTGGGACATCGTCGTTTTATTGTTAAAGAATGACTCTATTCAAATGGATGAAGCTGCGTGGAAAATAATCATCAATGTCATGGTATATCCAGTGACACGCCAGGACGAGATATCAAAAATCATTGAAAACAAATTGGACGTTGATATCAACAATTTAAAACTGTTGCTGGCTCACGGAGAATACAACTCTTCCTTTTTCTATAAAGCATGCAACCAGAATCTGCCGAAAATAGTCACCGTGCTCTCAGCCAGAGACGATTGCGATGTCAATCAAAGATTCGTCAACGCCACCGGCACTACTCCACTGACCGAAGCAATTCCTTCCTTGGAGCTCGTTCGCATTCTGCTAAAATGCAAAGGCATTGACGTCAATAAACAAGATGGGATTGGGTACACGCCGTTAATCCAAGCCTGTCTGGCGAACTCCGTTGACGTCCTATTAGAGCTGCTACAAAACAAAGGCGTTCGCATTAACTCGAAATCGGCTGACGGATCCACAGCACTGCACTACGCGTGCGGTGATAATCGTGTTTCGTCGGAAATTATCTCAATTCTGTTGGAACGACCAGAGATCAAAGTCAACGAACTGACAAATGGCTCTGGACAAACGCCATTAATACAAGCGATTGCATCAGGTCGGCTCGATAAAGTCAAGCTACTTATGGAAAGGCGCGATATCGACATGTCTAAAACAAGGGGTGACAGCACAGGAAATTTGGAAACGCCACTGTTTTGGGCCTTTGAACATTTCGATGATAATATTCCAAATTACCATTTTTTCGACGTTTTGAAGTTTATGCTGGGAAAAACGCAACAATATCCAAGATTTTTGTCAGATTTGCCGTACTTGTTGAGCAAATCCATCCCTGAGTATTTAAGACACGGTCATTTTGAACACGGTTCGAACTACGGTATTATTGTCAAGAGCGTCCTCCACTATCCCATTGACCTGAATTACTATTGGAATCAAGAAACACCGTTAACGACTGTGTGTAGAAATGTACACGACGATGATTTCTTAAAATATGGCACGGAGCTCGTTGCCCTCTTGCTTTCAAATCCTAATGTCGACATCAACAAAAAAACTCTGGGAGACCCGGAGTCTGCGTTACACATAGCTTGCCGACGCGGCCTGTTGCCAATTGTCGAAATGCTGGTGGCTCGACAAGATGTGAAAGTCAATGACTCCAATGTCTGGGGAGCAACCGCGTTGTTCTTAGCTTGTAACGAGGATATCTCACCAGCGAGCCTGGGAATGGTCCAATCTTTATTAACTCGTACAGACATCCGCATCAACGAGTCCGTGAAGATGACGCCTGCCAACGACGTCAAATCGTCCTGGACACCGTTGCACGAGGCTTGCTCTGACCCACGCAAAGTAGAATTGGTTAAATTACTGTTGTCAGACAGCAGAATTGACGTCGATAAAAAAACGTCGACTGGAAACACGGCTCTGCACATGGCTGTCAAATCCGGAAGTGAGAAGACTGTCCGAATTCTCATTGGCTATTTTAAAAACAATAACTCTGAAAAAAAGAAAGTTCGAATAAATCAACAAAACAATGAATTTGACAATGCGGTAGACTTGGCTATTACAAAACACTTTACTAATATCGGTGTACTTCTTGTGGAAAACGGAGGAATGCAAAGTCTACCACAGGCCATGCAACAACAACTTAAGAAACGAGCCAGTACTCGCAACGAAATCGGTGAACAAATAAGGAAGAAAATTCAAAGACCTGTCGATGGGGACGGGCGAATTGCAAACAAAATCGTTGACATGATGGGCCTCAAGTCTCGAAAAAGGTCCACACTCATATTTTAATCAGAATAAAATAAGTAAAACACATAGTTACTTCTTATTATTTTGCAAGGAATTAAAAGAGGAATATACTACAAAAAATGAATCCTTTTCAAGTACAAATGTTACTAATGTCCATGCCATCCGTACCGCATAAAGCTCCAAGATTTCCCAAAGCTCTGAAAAAACGACTGGTCCGTCAGTTTAAAAGACATGTCAAAAACAAACGTGCAAACAGACACATATTTACAAATAAAGATATGAAGATGTAATTTACATGTGTTTTTGTATGTATTCTAGTATTTTTTTCGATTTTTCCCATCCAATGCACGAATCGGTCACGGAAACGCCATACTTGAGAGGATGGTCAACCAACGACTGTTTGCCATCGTTGATAAACGATTCCATCATGATACCACGCACCCGTTTGTGACGGTGTGTGGCCAAATATTTCAAGACTTTCATCTGCTGCTCCCAGTCCTTGCCAGAGTTGCCGTGACTGGCATCAATTATAATGCCGGTCTCTAACATATTTTCCATCGTCAGTGCTTGACAAACTGTTTCTACCTGTTCCAGTTTGTAATTGGGGATTTGACCTCCTCGTAACACCAGACAACAATCTGGGTTTCCTTGAGTATGAATTGCCGCCACTTGGCCCGATGCAGCCATTCCCATAAACACTTTGGCTTCCGCGGCAGATATGATGGAATTAATGGCGGTGCCTACCGAACCCTGTGTTGAATTTTTAAAGCCGACGGGTACTGACAGTCCTGAAGCCAGTTCGCGATGCGGCTGTGATTCGGTAGTGCGTGCACCTATGCAAGCAAACGATAACACGTCGTCGATGTATTGTGGCGCAATCAGTGACAACGTTTCAGTGGCGCACGGCAGACCGATTTTGGCAATGTCAATTAAGAGTTTGCGAGACAATGCCACACCGGTCTGCATATTATTGGAACCATCGAGATAGGGGTCGTGCATGAATCCTGACCAACCCTTGCGAGTTCGGGGCTTTTCGAAATAAGTCCGTACCATAAAAAACAAATTGGGACATTTTGGCGCCAGTACAGCCAGTTTTTTTGCATAGTCTAAAACAGCAACAGTGTCATGGACCGAACACGGTCCCACAATGACCAGCAGCCGTTGGTCGGTGCCTTGTAAAATATTTCGCACAATCTGACGCCATTGACCAATACTGGTGGTCAACTCTTTGTCCAAGGGGTACTGACGTTTGAGAGTTTGGGGTGTCACTAAAAGACTGGCGGCAGCACGAACATTGGTCGACATTACTTAACACAATTGTCCGTATTTATATTTGTATTTTGGGTCATCGTCCTAAATCCTCTCAGGGCCCAGTCCCCTTTTCCAATTTGTCGACCTTTAGTAAAAGTACAACAGCTCTTTTCTTCCATGTTTCTGCCTTTTTTCTCATCTGTTTGTATTTCCTGAGTAGTGTTTTCTGTTGTTTCTGGCAGACATTGAGTTCGTCCAATATTTGATTCGTTCTTTTGCGTTCGAGTTCAATGGAATCTTCAAATGAAGTGGTATCAGCGGATTCTTCACTGTCCGACACTAAAAAACCATCGTTGTAGTCATATTCATTTTGGTCGCTTGACGAATCGTCCGAATTGCCCGAATCGTCCGAATTGCCCGAATCGTCCGGATTGCCCGAATCGTCCGATTCAGAGGCTTCGTCATCGATAAATTTTTTCGAGCTCGATGGGTTCGATGGGCTAGGTGGTGGGCGTGAGCAGCGTGGACCGTTGCAGCCACGTTTGCTCCATCGACATTTGGAACATCCGGTCTTTTTTCGTACATTTGTCACAAACTGCGACATTTGTCCTCGGCACATTCCTACTATACTGTCTTTTTTTTGTTCTATGCGCGCGCTTAACATGAACAAGTTCGAACGTTAAACAATGAAAAAAATTGAAAAAAGGCATACAAAAAGGTGACCAGCATCAACAAAGTCGGGTCATCCAGCACTAGCTCATTCCTCGGCTGCTGTGGTTCTTTGTGATTTCTTTCCATTTATACTTGAGAAGAGACATATATACCTCTTTAAATTATGAACTCCTCCATTTTCTTCGTGCAGCGCTCCGCAAAAATGCAACGATAATACAGTACTTAAATGTGCATTTTTTTGCAATAAATGGGTGCATTAGTAACTAAAACTTGGTATGTTTACGCACGAGACACCAATGACCAATGGTTGGACGCACCACTGTATTCAACAGTGGCCAAAGAATCAGATGAAAAACACCATGTAGGAATGTTTAAACATCGCACATTTCTATTTGCTCTAGAAGACTCTGTCAAGCACTGTTCCAAAATGTATCTGTACCACGGTTGGCGAAGAATCAAAGTACACAAAACCCAACAAACGTTGATTGTAACCTTTTCTGACCAGAATGCACAGGACGCGTGGGACACCTGCAAAAGGTCACGTCTGGGAAATAATTTTGATGCCGCATGGTCACTGAAAACAAAAGAATACTGTGTATATACATTTAAGAAAAAAACATTGTGTGAAATCATACAATAAATATCATAAAATTAAAATATATTCTAAGAACATTCTAACAAAAAAATGGCGTCCAACAATATAACCAAAAGAATGAATCGCAACGAAGCAGTCTCTCAACAATATCAAAAAAAAAGTCATTTGGAACACATCAAAGAGCGCCCAGACACTTACATTGGCTCTTGTGAATCTCGCCAAGAATTTTTATGGGTGTTTAACGATGACCGGATGGAATACCGCCAGGTCGAATACGTGCCGGGTCTGTTGAAAATATTTGATGAAATTTTAGTCAATGCTGCTGACAACAAGCAGCGGGACAATTCCATGAAGACCATCCGTGTTACAGTGCAGACGGACAGAATCACTGTCGAAAACGATGGTAGAGGCATTCCCATCGTGATGCACGAGAAAGAAAACATGTGGGTGCCCCAAATGGTGTTTGGGGAACTGCTTACTGGTGACAATTACGACGATTCTTCCGACCGTGTGGTTGGTGGGCGCAATGGTTATGGGGCCAAGCTTGCCAATATTTTCTCCAGTGTTTTCTGTGTGGAGACCGTTGATTCACAAGCCGGTCAATCGTACGCCCAACAGTGGAAAAACAACATGGCCAAAGTCAGTACACCCATCATTAAAAAATCGGGGAAACGTAAAGACTTTACTCGTATTACTTTTGTCCCCGATTTTGAAAAATTTGGTCTCGAAAAAATCGATGCAGATACCTTGGCACTTTTTCAAAAACGAGTGTACGACATAGCTGGCACCACAGCTTCGGATGTTCGAGTCTACTTTAACGGCGTCAGACTGCCCGTTCAGAATTTCAAACAGTACTGCAGTCTTTATTTTAAGGACGACCAGCCCATTGTCTATGAAAAAATAAACGATCGCTGGGAAGTCGGGGTAACGGTCTCGCTCGACCAACAAGCCCATCAAGTCAGTTTTTGCAACTCAATCTGTACTACAAACGGTGGGGAACATGTCAAATGTATCTTGGACAATATTTCCAAACGCCTGGTCTCCCATCGAAATTTTAAAGATTTAAAGGTCAAGGCCTCTCAAATACGATTATCTACTTTTGTGTTTGTCAATGCTCTGATTACCAACCCCAGCTTTGACTCACAGACAAAAGAAACATTGACGACTCGCTCCAACAATTTTGGACCGGCCAATTTTAAACCAGTGATTTCTAACAAATTTGCCGCTGGCATTATTAAACGGACCGGCATTATTGAAGAAGTTTTGTTTTATGCTCGGGCAAAATCAAACCGAGCGCTACAGCGAGCTACCGCTTCGAGAAAAACATCCAAATTGTTTGGTATTCCCAAATTGGACGATGCTACCCATGCAGGTACCCGACGCTCTGGAGAATGCACTTTGATATTGACCGAAGGCGACTCCGCCAAGTCTCTGGCAATCGCGGGACTGTCGGTGGTTGGTCGGGAAAAATACGGAGTGTTTCCCTTAAAAGGCAAATTACGCAATGTTCGCGACGCCAGTAACGCGGCCGTCATGCAAAATGCCGAAATTCAAAACATTATGAAAATCATGGGTCTCAACATTGGTCGTACATACTTGGACGCTTCCTCTCTGCGGTACGGACATGTCATGATAATGACCGACCAAGACCATGACGGTTCACACATCAAAGGTCTTATCATTAATTTTTTGCACCATTACTGGCCTTCCCTGTTACAAATTCCAAATTTTTTGCAAGTCTTTATCACACCCATCGTCAAATGCACCAAAGGCAAAGATATCAAAAAATTTTACACGACGCCGGAATACGAACAATTTGTCAACACCGTAGACATTCGGAAATGGAAAGTCAAATACTACAAAGGACTGGGCACTTCAAGCGCCAAAGAAGCCAAAGAATATTTTACCAATTTACACAGCAATCGAATACCCTTTGAAACAATGCCAAACGAAAGCTCCGCTCTCATTGAAATGTGCTTTAGCAAACACAAAGTACCAGAACGCAAACAGTGGATTGCTTCATACAAATCAGGCACTCATATCGATTTCAAAGTAAAAAAAATGACCTACGCAGACTTTGTCAACAAAGAATACATCATCATGGCCGTACAAAGCAACTTGAGAGGCATACCACATGTCATGGACGGGTTAAAACCCTCGCACAGGAAAATTCTATTCTCATGCTTGAAACGTAATTTGACAGAAGAAATTAAAGTAGCGCAACTGGCGGGATACACTTCAGAACATGCCGCTTACCACCATGGCGAAGCATCTCTCAACGGTGCCATCATTAATATGGCACAAAATTACGTAGGGAGCAATAACATTAATTTATTGCTCCCCAACGGTCAGTTTGGTACTCGACTGCTCGGTGGCAAAGACGCCGCAAGTCCGCGTTACATATTTACCCAATTGTCAACCATCACCAAAAAATTGTTTCATCCCAACGACAAACCCCTCTACCAATACATGGAAGACGACGGTCAACAAATCGAACCCAAATGTTACATGCCAGTCATACCCATGCTACTGGTCAACGGTAGCCACGGGATAGGAACCGGATGGAGTACCAGTATTCCACCACACAACCCCCTCGACCTTGTACAATTTTTACAGTGTCGATTGAACAATCAGACGACACCGTTACTTGTACCCTGGTTTAAAGGGTTTAAGGGCATGGTTGGAGAAGGAATCATGCGCGGTTGTTGGAACTGGAAAAGCGCCAACTGTCTTCACATCTCCGAACTGCCAGTAGGTCAATGGTCAACGCCGTACAAAGAGTTTTTGGAAAAGGCTTTAAATGGGGAAATCGGTTTCAAAAAAGACCACGTCGTCAAAGTCGAAAGTAACCACACCGATACCACGGTCTCGTTTCTCATCACATTGAGTCCAACATTTGCTGCCAGCTTGCAAAAAGACGCAACAACATTGGTGAAAAAATTCAAACTTGAAAAAAAAATCGAGACCGGAAACATGCACGCTTTTGATGCCCAACACAATTTGAAAAAATATGCGTCGACCCTTGAAATTATGGAAGATTTTTACCACCAACGGCTTGCATTGTACAAGATTCGAAAACAACATATACTCACACAACTGCAACAACAACTCCAAACATTGGCACAGAAAATTAAATTTTTAAAACTAGTGGTTGACGGGATATTCATATTCAAAGGGTTGAACAAACAACAACTCTTGGCACAATTGAAACAACACGATTTGGACGATGCGGATTTTTTACTCACCATGTCAATGTGGAACATGACGGACGAAAAAATACAAGAACATTCAACTCAACACGAGATTATAGTCAGAGACATTCAACAATTGGCACAAACCTCCGGGGCACAATTGTGGTTACATGACCTGAAAGAAATTCAAGATGAACTAACACAACCACAAACAATATCCACTATACCCACTGACGACAGACCCAAAAAGAAAAGGCGCATGTAGATTTCAAATATAAAACAACATCTGCAACTCTTATTTTTCTTTTTATTACAAGTCTTCACAATAACTAACGATGTCTACAAACAGCACCGCAATCCCTGCAAACAATCATACGACTACTACAAACAGCACCACAACCCCTGCAAACAGCACCGCAACCCCTGCAAACAATCAAACTACTACTGCAAACAATACCGCAACCCCTGCAAACAGCACCGCAATCCCTGCAAACAATCAAACGACTACTGCAAACAGCACCTCAACCCCTGCAAACAGCACCTCAACCCCCGCAAACAGCACCGCAACCCCTGTAAACAATCAAACGACTACTGCAAACGGCACCGCAATGGTGCCAAGTCCTGTGACGACGGTGCCAAGTCCTGTGACGACGGTGCCAAGTCCTGTGACGACGGTGCCAAGTCCTGTGACGACGGTGCCAAGTCCTGTGACGACGGTGCCAAGTCCTGTGACGACTGTGCCAAGTCCTGTGACGACGGTGCCAAGTCCTGTGACGACGGTGCCAAGTCCTTTAAAAATCGAAGACGTCATTGCGGAAAATTATGCAATTCAGATAATATTGATAGTGTGCTTAGTGGGATTGTGTATTTTTGCCAATTTTAGGAAACGTCTCAAGATGCCAATGTACTATAGTTACAACCATATTGCAGAAAACGACATTGAGACAGTTTCCATGGTAGGATGTTCGGAGCACTATCCGCAGTCCACTTCCAAACTACAGCCGACGGAGGAAAACCCGACGGAGGAAAACCCGACGGAGGAAAACCCGACGGAGGAAAACCCGACGGAGGAAAACTCGGTGGCGATTGTGTAAAACAGAGAAAGTACCCTATATAATAGTTTGTTTTTTTTCTATATCAACATGTCAAATTTGTTTAAAAGTGTTTCGAAAAATATTTCAAAAGACTTGGACAACCTACTTACCGCTCCAATGGGCAAACCCGACTATGCCGTGCCTCCGTCTACTACCGGTGTGCGTGCATGCGCATTTGCGCCTTCCGAAGGACAGTATAACCATCGTTCACTTTTTGCTGCGTCAGAGAGTAAATTCGACTCGTTGACTAGGAGACAGTTACAAGACTTGGCCAAAGATAAGGTAAATGTATTGCCAGGCGTTAAAGGGAATTCAACTTCGAAAGCTATAATAGCTGCACTTGAAAAACAAGCTGGTTCTTCATCATCATCGTCTTCGTACAATAACCCCATCGCCACAACCACGACTAGTCCCTCGACTCGTTGGTCGTCGACACCATTATCCATTCCACACGATTTACAGAAAAAGGTAAATTTGGCGAGCGAAAAGGGTGTTGGTGGAGAGCGCCTTCAAAGGAAAGCGGGAGGAGGCATGAACGACAGCGACATTAAAAAGTTTTTGAAAGAACATTATGTTGTCCCCGGCAAAAACACGGCAGCGAATCGTATATTGTTGAACCAGTTTATAAAAGCTCCCACCCATTTGCCTTTTGGGATTCCACCTGTACCGAATATTCCACCTGTACCGACCAATCACCAGTTCTCTGATCAACAGTTAGCTCAACAGGCAAAGTTAGCTCAGCAGAAAGCTGAAATCGCTCGGCGGCGGGAATCTGAAAAGGAACGCGCCACGGAAGAACGTCGTAAAGCGTTCATGGCAACCACTTACGCACAACTCTATGCACAACTTAGTACTATTTGGGACGAGAAAGTTGCTTATGGTATAGACAATGAAGATTACATTGACAGCATGAAAAAAAGTGACACCGTTGCGAAAGCAGAAGCTGGTTGGCTTGGCTATGGCTTGAACAAAGTCAACAAAAAGTCAACAATGTTCATTCATCTGAAAAAAATCCATGACATTATTAGGAGAATAAATGACCAAACATTTAACGACACATATGCTGAATTTAAAAGCGAGGTATTTGGTTTAGACGGATTTAATAAAAAGCCATGCAGTTACTCTAGCGGAATTAATTTGGCTTCCATTGCTAATTGGGATTTTTATTGTACAGACAGAGGCGGTATCAACAACGACTATGTCATTGAATACATCGATAGTGCCGTCTTTGTTTGTGATTTGTTGGGAGCGGAAACTGGACAAAACACGCAGAAGCTTGCTGACAGAACCAAAAAAGCCCAACTCGCCGAACAGCAGGCCGAACTCGAGCGTCAGCAGGTCATAAAGCAGGCCGAACTCGCCGAACAGCAGGCCAAACAGCAGGCCGAACTCGAGCGTCAGCAGCGCATGGCCATTGAAGAGCAGGCCGCAAAACAGCAAGCGGAAATCGCGCTTCAGCGGCGCATGGCCGACGAACGGCTACAAGAACAAAAAAGAAAAGAGGAATATAAAGAGGCAGCAGAAGCGGCAATCAAAGCCGCGAAAATGGAGGCAAAAGCCGAAAAAAAGGCCAAAAGAAAAGCTGAAAAAGAGGCTTTAGCCGAAAGAGAAGCCAAGATAAAAGCCGAAAAAAAGGCCAAAAGAAAAGCTGAAAGAAAGGCTGAAAGAAAATGGTTGGTCGAAGGAAAGAAAATAGAAGAGTTTATCCAACGGTATAAAGAGGAAATTACGAATATCAAAGCCATCTTAAAGAACAAAGGATTAGAATTAGATGATGAAACAAGGGAATTGAGGCAGGAACAACAGGAGGAGTTGGAAGAAGAAATAGACGAATTGCAAGAAAGAATAACCAAAAAGCAACCGTTGGATAACGCTTACGAAGATTTACTGCTCTCTGATGACTCTGCTGACGATGACTCTGACGACGATAATAGTGGCGAAACAAAAAGTGACGGTGATGACTCTGACGACGATGATGGAGGTTTTGCAAAATCGGAAGGATTGTTTGACAGTCTGCAGAAAAAGATAAATTTGGCGAGCGAAAAGGGTGGTAGCAACTCTAAAAGTCGAGGTGGAATGAACGGACCATCAATAGCTGCGTTTTTGGAAAGCAAGGGTTTAAAAGATGTCAAGAAAGCCACGACGAAAAAGAATCGCAAATTGTTGAACCAATACCGCGTTGCAATTGATGACGAACCAACATTGGAAGAAATAAAAAAAACGATTGAAGGCAAATACAAAAGTCAGGGTGGTTTGAACCGCGATAAGGTTCGGGCATTTTTAGAACATCATGGTCTTAAACCTGAAAAATCATTGAAAAAAATGAGGTCTCAATTGGCTGCACTTCTTCCCAAATTAGAATAAATTTCAACTTCCCAAATTATAAAAATAACTTTAATTAAAAAATAATTTTAAATCCATCATCTTCATTGCTTTCTTTTTTTTCCTCTGTGGTATTTGTTCCTCCATCTTTCGTTTGTATGTTGTGCGTGCTGTCCTTTGAACAAAAGTTTCCATCATTGCATTTGATGCTGTTTGGGATTGATGCACTGTGGTAACTTCGAATATTTCACCGGAATTGTCCATGACCATTTCAAAAATCCGCTGCAGTGGTTTCTGTAGTTGATTTGACAAATACCAACGTGTATCTGCGGAAGCCCTACCTTCCTGTACGTCTTCGGGCGTGACCGCGCGTTGGTAGGTTTTTTCTCCTTTGAAGCCTGGCCTAATCAAGTACTCAATGCGGTCGCCGGGTTTTGGAGCAATGTGTGCTGGCTGTGTTGCCATTAAGCGTTTTGCCAATTCTGTATGTGGTGCAGGATTTTTGTATTCTTCTGGTTTGCGTGTCAGTTGTTTGGACATGGTCAAATCTTCAATTGGTACTTGATTTCTCAATAGTTTGAGAACGGTGGCCCGCGCGTACTCGATGGCACCCTGTACGTTGTTTTGTTTGCACAACATTATCAGTATTTGTTTTTGTGTTTTGCTGACAATGGGTGCAAAATCTCTGCGCACGCATTCAAATCCTTTGACATCCAGTTTGGGTGCAAGGCCTGGTTCAAATTTGTGTCCCGCATATCGTTTTTTTCCTTTGAGCAGTATTGGATAATAGAATTTTTCGTACTCCAAATCGTTGGGTGGTAAAAATGCTTGTGTACAAAATTGTCCCATTTCTGTACCGATTTTGTCGACTTTGGCAATAAGTTCTTCCTGTGAGCAGTTGGTGTCGCACATGGACTTGGGGATATTGGCAAAGACAGAATCCTGAGAAAAAAAAACGATGTCAGACAAATATGTTGGTCTCCGGCTAAAAGTAGACTGACCGTGTCTCCGTAGACAATTTCCAGGCCGTGTTCTTTGTATTTGTCTTCACACATAAATTTGGTGTGATTGGCCATGCCGCGACCAACTCTGGTCACTGACGATGCAATTCTTTTTTCGCCCAAGTACCCTCTACCGACACCTGTAAATCCGTAGACCGAATTGGCACAGACTTTGAGTGCCAATTGGCGACCATCTAGAACAGCATAGTCCATGGATTTCTCTCCGTACTTTTTCCTCATTTTTTTGACTCGTTTGCGTTCGTTCAACAACTGCTCTAAAATCTCTGGTAAAATCCCGACACGTCTTTTGCTTGTAATAAAACAAACATCTGTCTTTTGTAATTTGTATTCGAATGGCCCACCTTCGGGGTAGGTAAACGAACGAACTGGACGAACCTCGGGATAGTCGGGATCGGTGGGGTCCTTGATATTATGTGTTTCGGCGGACCATCGGAGTCGCTGTCGTTGTGCCTCGGTGTACGAAGGGACCAGGGTCGAGAAGCACATGTTGTATGCTCGCATAATGGAGGGATACAGCGATGCAAAATCCAGTGTGACGACTGGAGTCTGATAATATCCCGGCTTTGGTGTGATGACCACTGCGCCTTCAAAACCACCGTCTACAATTTTTTTGGAAGCCGATTCGTCTGGCAAAAACCAGCGTATGCCATTTTGACGCTGGCGTTCTTTGAGTTGTCTCAGCATCAGTACCATTGTTCTTATTTGCTGACCACGGTGCAAAATGGTGGTCAGCAAGCATCCGGTCACTTGTGCCATCTGAATGGCGTTGACCACTTTGCATCGTTGAACAATGATTTGACACGGCAACCAAGCATCTTTAACACAATACTGGGCCAGAAATGTACGACCGTCCGGAGTCTCTTGGTGCTTGGGTATATCTTCGTAAGCAATGTGCATTTTCTGAGTGCCAAGTAGTTCTAGACAAACATTGTCCAATTTGTAGGACCGTAGTTTGTGGTCAGACATCACCACTCTGTAAATGTCCATCCATTCACGGCCTTCAATCCAAGCTTCCCAAGATTCTTGTCCACCTCGCTGTTTGGAATGGGTATATTTTTTTTTCAATACTGACGGTCGATTGACTCGTGAAAATGTCCGAGTAATAGAACAGTTGGAACAGTAGGGGTTGTCATCACCACAACCACACAATGCCTGAATGCGACGAATCAAATACACATTGTCAAAATTCAGGACATTGTATCCTGTAATAATTTCAGGGTCGTAGGTACGAATGTGCTCGGCAAACGCTTCCAACATTGTCAACTCGGATAAAAAAGAGTGGACTGTGGTGGTAGACGGGTCATAGTCGTCCGTTTTCTGGGCAGCAGTCAACGGTGGCAGCTGTTTACACTGTTCCTGGCCTTTGATTTCAAGCATGAACACTGTTTGCTCCATTGTTCCGGAAACCATGTCAAACGCACAGACCCCAATGGTTGATATCGAATCGCGTCCGGGGTCTGGGAATTCGCATTCCTCAGTGACTGGATTGATGTGCGGCACTGCTTCAATGTCGTAGGACAATACACGAAAGGGTGCCATGGGAATCGGTGGAGTGTGACATGGTACCACATCGTCGCTGTCACAAATCAGATTGATTTGACAAAACTTGGTCACTGCTTTTTGCGACTTGTTGACAGTCATCCACGAACAAGCCGGTAGTTGGCGGTCCACCATCCACACCAGCTCCGGCTTAAACATTGTTTCGTACAATTCCAATCGGGTATTAAGATACACTGGTTTTTGACGCATCTCGGTTGACAATTTAGACATTTTCCGCCAAAACTGCAATAATTTCAAATGTGTCTCTCTTACATCTTTCATGATGGTGAGTAGCGCACTCCAAATGTCGTAACGGTTAGTTTCAAATCGGTAGACGGTGGGACCAGGACCGTCTTTGACTGCTCGTATATTATGCCCCTGTGTTTTTGTCCATTTAATGTCGCTCGGACTGACTGCACATTTCTCAAACCAAAAAGTGTCCCATTGAAAATAGATGTCCTTGGGTTCTTTAATGCAATCGTTCTCTCTTTTGTATTTTGCGGCCGACCTCTCTGATGCTTTCATTGACATCCACCATTGAAGTACTCGTGCAATTTGTTGTTGAAAGTTTTGGTCACAATTTCCCTTCACAAAACCATATGCTTTCAAGTCTCGAACGGTCACCGCAACCGATTGACCGTCAGCTTGTCGTCCATACAAAACCAAAGTCATTGTGTAATCGTCGGCTCGGTGACGAGCAGTACCGATATGTTGAAAAGTGGGCATAGTCGATTGACTCTGTACAGTTGTTTATACTTAAAATCACATATGTCTAAAATATTAACATTCTATTGTCTCGCTGTAGGGTGGTTTTCCGCAGGCTCCTTGCCATTCGTGCTCTGATTCTCTCTTCCAAATTGTCTACTCTGGGTTTCTTTTTCTTGGGTTTTGTTTTCTTTCTAAAACGAGGCGTGGACGACGGATAAGGCCGACTAGTGGTCTTGACTTTTTTCTTTTGTACTTTGGTCAAATCAATTATTTGACCGTTAGCAGAGGCGGCGATGCGTCGCTCCTCGATTTGTTCCTCTATATTTTTTGTACCGACGACCTCCAGACGGAGGCTTGTTTTCTTGGCTTTCTTTTTCTTTATTTTTTTGGCTTTCTTGTACGCATCCAAATCTTTTTGGTGACCATCATGAATCAAATCTGTTTCCGGTTCCCAAGTGTCTTCGTCGTCACCATAACCGACCCACTTGATGTGGTATTCCTTGTGCCCCCTTTTGACACGTTCGCCATAAATTTTTTCAATTTTAAAGTTGTGCAAGACAGACATTTGCCGACGTGAAGTAGTATATATACGGTTAAAAAACAATGTCATCCACACCAGCAAATGAAGGGTCGTACGTCAACACTGATTCGTACGTCAGAGGGACAGTATATTGCCACACGCCCACCAGTATACAACACATGACAGTGGTGCTGATGACAATGGCCATAATCAAGACGGTCTCCGCCCACGTTGGCCCCGGTACGACCGGCACCGACCATGGGTCACAATACCACCTTCCGGTTTCAGTTGTTGTATAATTCCGAATACAGGGATAACTGTACAATTCCCAACCGTCGTCGGAGTAGTAGGCATGTTGGGCTGGAATACATTGATGACGTGGGCCAGTATGTCCTGGTGGACAAGACCAATAGTGTGTTAGTTTGTTCTCACCAGTTTCAGCAACCCAATGTTCGGAATTGGTGGTAAAAGAAGTTTTACCACTGTGCTCCGTCTTCAATTTGTGCAGTTCGCGCCATTCGCCATCTGTACTGAATCGGTATACGTTGTTGTTTTGTGGGTCGGCCACAATGACGTTGCTTCCCACAATCCCAATGTTGTTGCCAATAAATGCATTTTGAAAGTCGTCAGGGGGAACAGGCACGTAGTCGGAAGTTTTGCCGTCCAAGTAGGTTATCTGGTCGGCATCCAAATAACTGAGTGGATTGCCACGGATATCGTCAATGGAAATGCCGCCAGTTTCTTTGCAGTTTGATAGGGTTGCTTCCGAGCATGTGTACAATACGATGAAAGGATTTTTGGTATCTTCGTAGAGTGGATAAGCAGATATTGCCAACGTATTGCGCGAAGCGGCTATATCCCGACCAAATGCTTGGTAAGTAGCCAGTTCCAGTGGTAATTGCAACGGTGTGAATGCGTTGGGCTGCCACCATGTTACATCTGACAACGAATCAATTGGCCAAATCACATTGTCCCACATGTATACTCGTCCGTAGTTGTCACCGTCGTTGTTTTCCATGAATCTACTGGTGTCGCCAGGTGCCGAAATGTACAGGGCCGACCCTGGTTCGTGCAGTGCGCCCGACAATGCAACTGCGTATCCAAATTGTTGAAATACTTCCCGATGATGGTCGTATTCTTGCTGGTCCATTTTGCCCCCTTTGTAGTAGGGTATCTCCATGGGCAAACACAACTTTTGTGCTTTCGCCACGTCTGTGATGTCTAATTGTTTGCTGTCGGTATAATTGTATTTCCAGTTGACCGAACCGTAGTCGGGCACAAGCATCTTGGCCCAGGGCGATTTGAGTTTGCCGTAGTAGTTAACAAATGCTTCGATACCGGAGACACATCCCGTCTTCTCTGGATAGCAACTCATTTCGTACATCGACTTGCACGAATGGAGTTTGTTTCCTTCAAATACAAAAGCATATCCGGGAGACCCGTTGTCGCCTAATTTGTCCGTTTTTCTACCGGGTGCACCCACGACCCACGACTGACCTTGGATATCCAGCGAAAACCCAAACCGTTTCACAGTATTGGAAATCGGTATTTCAATAACATTGTCCGTAAAGTGTTGGTGTTGCGAGTCTTTGGGCACGATGTATGTGATACTGTTGTTGTATGGTCGCCACAGTGCTACTCGGTTTTGTTCTGGGAAACCAAAAAGGATTAAGTCACAGTCATTGTTGACGACGACAATCTCACTAGATACATTGGTATGAAAACGATTAAAGTAGATGTCTTCTTTCTCCCGTTCGGGTACGTTGAAAAGTTGTGTCGAGTCGTGTAAAAGTAGTTGGGTACCGTTGGAATTGGAATACACCGTACAATTGGTTGAAACTGCTGAGAGCCGACTGTCTTCAGAGATTTCAATCTGTTCTTCGAGGTATGCATGAACATACACAAGAAGGAGGAACAGATACAGCATTACAATTGTAAAGAGAATAGTTACCTAAATAGTTACCTAAATAGTTTTATATCACTGATTTTTACGCATGATACTAAGGGCAATTTGTTGTTCAGTTGTGGTTTTTTTGGTCTCGACTACTTTTCTCAAAAAATCAACGGGGGCAGTTGTAGTCACTACAGTCTTGCCTTGCAGTTGAAAGATGTAATCTCCATTGCGTAACCCGCTGTTCCAAGCAGCACCGTTTGTCTCGACGTTGTCAACGTAGAGAACGCCGTCGTGCGTGTCACCAATGGTCAGGCCCCAGCTGGCTTTGGATGGCAAATGAAATTTGACTGGCTGACATTCCGAAAACAAGGCCATTCGTGAATGTTCCAACCCTGCCGAGGTGGAGGTAAATTTCAATGTTTCTGCCCCAATTTGTGGCACGATGGCGTGACAAATGCCACGATTCTGGAGAATTTTGGCATATTTTAAAAGGACCAAATCGGTGACATCTCGGGTTTTTCTGCATTTAGACCGGTCAACTTCGGTTTGGGCCATTTCTTGAATGGCGGGCAATGTACAAACGGTTTTGTAACCCGTTCGTTTTTCAAATTCCAACACGGCACAGTAAAAACAGGCGCCCGCCAATGCCGCGCCACCGTGAGGCATTTTGCGACTATTGTCGGAACTGACACTGTCGTGAATCATGTGGTAAAATTTCTTCAATTTGTGTTTGGCAGACGCTACAATGCTGTCAATTCCGACAAAATGCCAAAACTGAGCAATGCCGTCCACCTTCTTCTGAATGCGCCAATAGTTGCGCAAGTGAGAGGTAGGTCGTTGGTTGCCGCCGTCCATTCGTTTACCATTCTTGGTCAAACAGGTGTCGTGGAGGTCCATTCCAGGAGTAAATTCCAACATCGATTTGTTAGAATGCCCGTCGTCGTTCAAATACAACGTGCCAACATTTGATTTCGACGAACGTTGGACGGTGCCACAACCACGACAGGTCGCATGGCCATTTCGTTCCATTTCTACAAATTGCCAAGAAGAACGTCTGCAGTTGCTGCAAAATCGAGTGGGGTACATTTCCACAATTTTAACGGTGGGCGAAGACTCTTGGAGCAATCTATTAATTGTTCTAATTTTTGTTCTTTTTGTGATACTGACATCACCAATTTGTACAATGTAACCCGAACCAACTTTCTTGCTTTTGTCGTTTGTTTTGCATTTGGAGAACTTTAAACTGTCGGAAGTGAACCGCTTGTCGATTGTAGACACAATCGCACCATTTCTGGCTTTGAATTCTTCAATTGTTTCGGGGACATACATTCTTTCGGACATGTTGATAATATGTGATTAATCAATTAGAGATTGGAAACTATAAACAACTTATTCTCAAATAAAGAAAAAAAAGTCTATTCTAAATGCCCAAAAGAAAATTTTCTGACGAATCGAGTCCTTTCGGTTTTGATGTCAAAAAATGCATCAAACATGTCAAAGTCCAGTCCGTACTGGGGGCCAAAGCCCATCATGTTGAAAACTACATCCAATGTTTTCATCAAGGGTTGCCCGTATTTGAAAATCCCCACGACGTGATGGTTGTCGAAAAAACAAACGGCATGTTTGCCACAATTCGAGGAAAATCGGAACAGACTCACATCTCGACCCTGCACACAAATCATACAGTTTCACTCTACGCCTTTGCTCACTGCATCAAGACATTCCTCGAACAACTGCCAGTCGTACTGCTGCAACACGATGCCTCACACGCTTTCAAAACGGTGGACATGCGCAACTCTACCCAACACAAGGGACATGCCGGAGTTGTACTAAACGCGCGACATCTAAGCAATCGAGTAGTGTTAAAGATGACCACAAAACCAATGACACAATTACGGTACATCATTGAAGCAGTCATACACTACTGTTTGAGGTCACAATGCCCGCAATATTTTCCAAAATTGTATTTCATTGGTATGGCCACCAACAACCAACTGGTCGTCTGTTCCGAACAACTCACATCCATCTCCGTCACATCGTTCATGCGAATGAACACGACAAAAGACAAAGAGGTGACACAGATGGTCATCGACGTGTGTCAAGCATTACTAAACATACACAAAAAGGTCAATTTTACACATCGGGACTGTCACATTTCCAACATTTATTACGAATCGGCGACCAATACCGTCAAATTGATTGATTTTGACTGGTCTTGCCTCCAATACCAAGGTCGAAACATTTCAGTGCCACGCCATTTGTACGACACCACTCGGGCTCAATATTGCTCAAACAAATCAGTCGACTGCTGTATTTTTCTTAGAACGTTGGGACACACACTGGCACAAGTACCACGGTTTATGGACAAGATTTACAGACCGTTGATGCAGCGGTATGAACAGGAGAGTAAGAAAATGTTAAAAAAATGGGCTGTGAAAGACACTGCGGCCATGCAACTTTACAAAATGTCCACATGCAATCAGAAAATACGAGGGCACTATTCACACAGTCACGGGTTGAACCACAGACCCAAAACATTTGACTACTTGATGGGTTACTACGAGTGGTCGTCGATGACACCACAGTCCGTATTACAGTTTATCAATACACAATCAAAACAATAATTATTCTATTATCTAGATTTTTTGTACTGTCGCCACAATGTCCCCAACTTTCCTGTTCTTTTTATTTTTTTTCTCCTCTTTTTTTGATTACGTCTTCCTGGTTCAGATATTGCCGGTATCGGGTAGTGGATAATTTGATGAGTCGTTGTATCACGCACAAAACCCTTATTATCTGTAAAACGACATTGGGACCAGCTCGGTGCAGCACCAGTACACTGTTGGTCATATTGGCGGTACATCCACTCATTGTTGATGGTACGATTCATCTCCAAATACAATTTGCCGTGGGAAAAAACCCTCAATGAAGTCATAACTGCCTTGGTGGACTTGGTCGAAGCCAGGTGAGAAGGCATTTGTAGTTGTACAGTCGTCAACTTTCAAACTAAAATATGTCGATGATATGTGAAAACATGTCTACCTCTCCGCCTACTCAATGGACATTTATCCATAACAATGCTCAGTACAAATGTGGGACAGTATTTAAGTTGACCGACAAAATTGACAAAGATGGAAGTCTTTACATATGCCTACAATTGTAAAACATGGTACAACAAGGTCAATGGTATTAGAAATGTATACGTCGAGAGTGAGGTAGATGTACTGCCCAAGGAAGCTGCCAAAAAGGACGCAGAAGTGGCCACTGGCTACTCTGACTGCGATATACAGTTGTTGCAGCGTTTTCGAATGGTGGTGTCCGACGTCGAAGCATTTCCAGCAATGGCTGCACAACCACTCTACAAGTACTCTAAGAAATAGACCATGGCAGTGGTGGTACCATTGGAATGTATTTGTGACTGTACACCTGGTACAGGCGGGGAGAAACAAACTGTTCGATTCTTTTGTGCCAACCAAACCCATGTCGGCAGTATTGGCATTGGTTTCCACCGTCGAGCTGTTGAACAGTCTTGAAATTCACAATGACGTCGAGGCATGCGGCTTGAAGAAAAAAATAGACAACTTTACACATTGATACTCCAAAAAAAATAAGATTTAAATATTTTAAACATCCATTCACCGTAAACTCGTCGACTGCTCATTTACTTGTCGACTGCTTTGATAAATGCAACAACGAGACGAGCTTCGTTCATCGGTCTTGTAGCTGTGTCGTCAAACATGTCTTGGATTCGTTTCCAAGGTGGGTAGTGGCCAGTAGTGCCTTTGGAAATGCTTTCTTCCAAATGGACGTTACCGTCTGACCACCGTAAACTCGTCGACTGCTCATTTACTCGTCGACTGCTTTGATAAATGCAACAACGAGGCGAGCTTCGTTCATCGGTCTTGTAGCTGTGTCGTCAAACATGTCTTGGATTCGTTTCCAAGGTGGGTAGTGGCCAGTAGTGCCATGTTTTGGAAATGCTTTCTTCCAAATGGACGTTACCGTCTGAACACCGATTGGAAGATTGGTCAAGTAGTTGTACTTGACCAACCCAGCAAACGATACACATTGTTGGTGCTCAGAGGAAGCAACGCAGTGTCCACCCAGTAGAAATGGATGACAGGTGCATGGCATGATTACGGACAGGGTGGTAAGTACGATGGGTGTAAGTACGATGGTGGATGAGAGGGGATGGATGATGACTCAAATCGATTGTAAAATGCGGAAATTTTTTTTTCTCTGTTTTTTTTTGACTGATGGGAACAGGGAATATTCGAGTCTTCGAGCTTACCTTCGAGTCTTCTAAAAACCGCTATGCAGATGCAACTTGTAAGGAATGTCGAACGACCCACATCCAGGACTGCCCCCTCTTCATTTAAGATATCCAACTCCAGCTCAATAATGGATTTTCTACCCACCGGTCTTGATGATGTTCCTTTCGAGTTGTCGTCGTTGCAATTGGCCGACGACAACCACTGGGGGTTTGGAAATCTCCCAGTCGAGTCTTTTGATCATGCACGACCGTGGGTCGACGACACCGGCCACGACTTAACGTTTGGATCGTTGATCTTTGGTCCATTGATCAGCGCTGAAGAAGCCGTCGCAGCCATCGAAGCCACCGAAGCCACCGAAGCCGCCGAAGCCGCCGAAGCCACCAAAGTCAATGGCAACGACACTGGCAACGACGAAGCCCAGTGGCTTCGTCCCCTTCTGCCTGTTGATGCACCAGATGGTGTCGACGACCCCGACCACAGTTTAACGTTTGACCCACTGATCAGCGTTGAAGCCGTCGAAGCCATCGAAGCCATCGAAGCCATTGACAACGACAACCCCACTGGACATGGTTCCCTTCTGTCTGTTGGAGTCGACGAAAGCGCGGAAGAAGAAGTCAACGAAAGCAAAGAAAGCAAAGAAGTCAACGAAAGCAAAGAAAGCGCGGAAGAAGAAGAAAGCGCGGAAGAAGAAGAAAGCGTCCAAGAAGTGTTTGTTCGACCCAAACGAAAGTTGGTACAATTTTCACCATCTGGTGAAAATTACGAAGAAAGACTTGTGCTTCGTGATGCTTTGAATATTTTCAAAAAATTAAGAAAGGGTTCTCTTGGTCTTCATTTTGCTAAATCAGTTCAAACGTTTGTGAATTCTTTCGACCGTATGTACACAACGCCGTTGAGTTTGTGTTTGCCACCATTGGAGGGTAGCGTCGCTGCCATTCGTGACAAATTAACTGTCAGAGCTGTAAAAGTAGTTGATTCCAGATTTGGTTCAATTGTCGTCGAAGAAATGAAAAGTCTATGTCCAGGAAAGAAACAAAAGAGAAGCAGATTCTGTTTTAAAAACGGCGAGTGGGTGTGCGGTAGTCAGGTGTTGTCTTTTTAAAAAAAACAAAGTATTTATAAAAACAAAGTATTTAGTTGATTTTTTTTTGTTTGAAATGACTGTGCATTTGATTGTTGCAGTTTCGTCAAATGGTGTTATTGGTTTAAACAACGAGATACCTTGGGAATACGACCGGATGTGGTTTAGCATGCATACACAAGGTGGTGTTCTTGTAATGGGGCGTAAAACGTGGGATTCGTTGGCTTGTAAACCGTCAAATTGTGGTAGCATCATTGTCGTGAGTCGTTTCAAACCACATGGTTCTGATTCTGTCCATTGGTGCACTACTTTGGCCTCCGCGATGTGTTTGTCAGGGCCTCAGCATACATATATAATTGGTGGTGGTGAAATCTTCCGCAGTGCTTTGTTGTTACGGCTAGTGCGTGTCCTTCTTGTAACGCATGTCAAAATTAAAATTGAAGATAGAAGAGTGGTAGAATTGGCTTTGCCAGTCCATCGTCGTATATTTTGGGAATCTCCTACATTTCAAAAAAAACAATTGGAGTATTACTATGAGATGTCGACTCTTGAATATAAATAACACATATATGAATTTTTGGTTACCGTCTGACAAATCATTACCACAAAAATGCAGCAAGATGTGGTTGATTCTTTGTTTCGTGATGTGTCGTTAACCCGTCAGGCTTTGTATTCGTTCGACGATTTCGTGTCTCGCATTGTGCCTGCTACTATCAACAACCACCGTCCAATCGAAGTCAAAGCTTCACTTGATTGTTTTGATGGTGATGTCGAGCCACATGTCATTAAAATCAGTTCGCCTCGATTTGGCATGGCTTCGTTTATTGAAAAGAATGGCGATATCCGCCGTTGCACCCCTATGGAGGCTCGATTGCGTGATTTGATGTATTCCGCACCGATGTATGTGAATGTGGAGCATGTATTCCCTGGTGGTAGTGAAAAGCATACCGATGTATTTTTTGCACGAATGCCTGTAATGGTACGGTCTTCATTGTGTAGCATTCGTGCCAGTGGCGACGACTACCGTGAAGGAGAGTGTCCTCACGACCCTGGTGGGTATTTCATTGTCAACGGTCGTGAGAAAACGTTGGTGGTTCAGGAGCGAATTTCTCCCAATATTATCTTTTGTTTTTCCGCCAAAGACTGTGTCTATCACGCCGAGTACGACGCGGTAGCCCACCGTGTCTCTACCATGCGTATTATCGTTCGTAAATTTGGTAGTTCACCTTTTCGTGTTACTTTGCCTGGAATGGAAACTGAAATTCCTATTTTGATTTTGTGGCGTGCCCTGGGTGGTGTTGGAGATGCCTGGCAGCTCCATGTCGATGCGAAAGACGCCAGTCAGTCGGTAGAAGACGCATCTGTGGCACTGACTCAAGCGTCTGCTTTGGAATGGTTGGATCAGTATTGTGACGACCCGGCATTGTTGTTGGGACGACGTGTGTATCCGAATATGGCGCCCGAAATGAAATGTTTGCAATTGTGTTTGCAGTGGTCGTTGTATTTAAATTGTTTGCACGGTCGTCAACCTTTTCATGACCGTGACCATGTCAGTGCCAAGCGTTTGGATACTGCAGGTGCTATGATGGGCACGATGTTTGTCCATTTGTTTTATCAGATGTTGAATATTGTCAAAAAATCTGCGGTGGCTCTGTTGAATAAAAATAAAAAGTTGCGTCCTCATCGTTTGATTCAGCCGCAGCACATAACGGATGGCATCAAATATGCATTGGCGACCGGCAATTGGAAAATCAAATCGTCGGCTTTTGCCGGTCGTGTGGGTGTCTCCCAACTGTTGAATCGAAACACGTACATTTCTTGCATTTCTCAGTTGCGGCGAGTAGATACTGGGATTGATTCCCAACAGAAAATTATCGCACCTCGACTGTTGTACGGGAATCAATGGGGTTACATGTGTCCAAGCGAAACCCCCGAAGGAGGTCCCTGTGGGTTGGTCAAACAGTTGGCACTGTCGACGTACATTACTACTCAATGCACCACCGAAATGCTGATGCGCTTGGTCTCTGAACATCATTTGCAAGGGGGTTGTTCCTTGGTCTTTCACAATGGGGCACCTGTTGCCACAGTGGAAGACGCAACGGCGCTGGCACTGTTGTTGCGTCGTGAAAGGAGAGCACGTACCATTTCATCCGACATTTGTATAGCACTGGAAGATTCGAATTTATATTTGTGGACGGATTCTGGTCGTGTATCGAGGCCAGTGTTTGTGGTCAAAGATGGTAAAATTTTGATTACTGAGGAACAAGTGCTTGATTTAAAGGCAGAAAGACTGCGATGGGACGACCTGTTTTCGTTGGGTGTGGTTGAAAATCTTTCGATTTATGAAGAGCAGACCGCTCTGATTGCTTTGCGACCGGAAGAATTGGAACCGGACCATACCCACTGCGAACTGGACCCCGCTCTTATATTGGGAACACTGGCTTCGACCATTCCCTACCCCGACCACAATCAATCTCCTCGCAACGTCTACCAATGCGCGATGGGCAAGCAAGCAATGGGAGTCTATTCTACCAATTTTGCCAAGCGTTTCGACACCAATGGACATATCATTCACTACCCACAAAAACCATTGGTCACTACTCGTGTTGCCAAGGCATTAAAAGGTGACGAGTTGCCCGCTGGAATGCAAGCCATCGTCGCAATCATGTGTTTTGGAGGCTACAACCAGGAAGATTCACTGCTGTTTAATCGTTCCGCTGTCGAGCGTGGATTTGGCAGGTCGACCACATTTCGAACCTATGCCAAATCCAATTCGTCAACCCGCCAAGCTCCTGCTTCTGAATTCAAAAAACAAGAGACGTATGGCAATGTGACGTCGGATTTGGACAGTGACGGCTTGAGTACACCCAACACCAACATCGCAAAGGGCGGGGCCATTTTTTGCAATGTGACGCCGGGTAAAGACCACCCACATGTTGTCAAAAACAAAAAGTCGGCAGGGGTCGTCGATTCCACTATCTTGTTTCAAAATACCAACGGTGGACAAACAGCCAAAACACGCATTCGAGAACAGCGCATTCCTCAAGTCGGTGACAAATTTTGCGTGAACCTGGACAGCTACGTGATGACGAGCAATGGATGGGTGCAATTGAGAGATATCACGCTGCAGCACAAAGTTGCGACACTTCGAGACGGTCAGTACCTGGATTACGTCCATCCCACGAACAAGTACATCTTTGATTGTCACGACGAAGAACTATACCACCTGGACGCTCAGCAGGTGAGAATCATTTGCACCAAAAATCACAAACTTTATGTTAAAAAAAGAGACAGAAAAGAATACGAGTTTGTCGAGGCAAAAGATGCATTTGGTAAGAGAGTACGACACAAAAAGGATGCCACAAACGACCGCTTGGACCAAGAATTCATCCAACTTGGTGGCACCCAATACAACATGGATGCATTTTTAATGCTTTTAGGTGCTTTTATTTCCGATGGGTATGTTTGGAAAAAGCATCGAAGAATTTCGATTTGTATGCAATTGGTGGATTACTTCAAGGTATTGTCGGTTGGTGCCGCGAAGAAGTACCTTCCACAGTTCGTGTGGGAGTTGTCCCAACGGCAATCCGTCATACTGTTGAATGCGCTATTACAAGGCGACGGTTCTTACAACAAAAATGGTTCGGCGGGGTACTACACCTCTAGCAAGCAGCTCGCAGAAGATGTGCAACGTCTGGCGCTTCACTGTGGGTGGTCTGGCACTATTAAACTCGTCCGAGAAAAGGGATTTGAGTCATTTATTAATCCGGTCGTCCGAAAATTCACCTCAAATTACGACGCGCTTGTGGTTCGAATTGTAAAAAAGAAGAACAACCCGCAGGTGAATCATGGCCACGTCCATCAACAAACTCGTCAAACCGAGGAGTACGTTCGTTACACGGGTCAAGTAGGGTGCATTGAAGTTCCAAAGACCCATTTATTCTTCTACAAAGAAGACCTGTACTCTCCACCCTGCTGGACAGGGAATTCGTCACGACACGGGTAAGTTTGCCAGGCTGGTTCTTCTTTAACTTGAACTAACCACTCTTTACCTTTCTTACAGCCAAAAAGGCACGATAGGCATGATGTACAGCCAGGAAGACCTACCCTTTACGGCAGAGGGCATTGTCCCAGATTTGATAGTCAATCCTCATGCCATACCGTCCAGAATGACCATCGGCCATGTCTTTGAATGTGTTGCTTCCAAAGTTGCCGCACTCACTGGTCAACGGATTGACGCGACTGCCTTTTCACACGAACCAGTCGAAGCCATCTGTGCCATGTTGAAAAAAGCGGGGTATTCGGAAGACGGGAAAGAAGTGATGTACCACCCATATACCGGGAAACCCCTCAAAGGGAGGGTGTTCATTGGTCCAACTTTTTACCAGAGATTGAAACATATGGTAGAAGATAAAATACATGCTCGGGCCACAGGTAAAATTGTAGGACTCACGCGACAACCGGTCGATGGCAGGGCCAACGGGGGGGGGCTGAGATGGGGCGAAATGGAGCGCGACTGTGGACTTGCTTCCGGGGCCTCGGCAGTATTGAACGAGAGAATGATGATATCCTCAGACGCTTACAATGCCACACTCTGCAAAAAATGTGGCCTGATTGGAACAGTGGTGGCGGACGAATGTGGAGAGTATTGTACTTCGTGTGACAGTAGAGAGACACACAAAGTACAAATTACATATGCTGGAAAGTTGTTGATGCAAGAACTCATGTCAATGGGAATCTCACCTCAACTAGCATTAAAGTCCAAGAAAAAATAAAATTACATTTTTTCTACAGGGACAACTACATTTTTATATTGTTTGTTGAAAATACTTTGCACATACTTTTTCTCCTTTGCAATTTTTTCAATCGTCTCTTTTGTGTTTGCAATGTGAAGCGTTGCAATTGGATTCCGGAGTTTACCAGCGGTCACAACAACTTCACTAGTATGTTTGCCGTAACAGGTGTCAAACACCAATGGAATTGTTTCGGATTCTCTCATCACAAACGCATTGTGGTCCAACGCCGAGAACGTCTGGTGTAACTCGTGGTATTTGCTGTGGTTGCGTGCTAATTTTTGGTATTTTTTCAAATGCAACTTGTTTAAAGTGCTCTCGGTCATGTCTACAATCATGTGCTTGGCTGACCACTTGCAATCGACGATGAGTTGAATTCTTTTGATGGGCTCGTTGTCATCGGTTGTCGATTTCTTGTGCAACCGTACCCTTTTCGGGCCTCGTTTGTGGCCCTTTACCAAGTTTTGCCAGGCGGCACTCTTACTTTTGGGCATTGTCAATGTAAATGGATTTAGGATGTAATTTTTCCAGAAAATATCAAAGACATCGAGGATGTCAGCCCCCTTCAATGGCGCCAACTTTTCCCATCAATTGTTAGCAAGTATGTATTTAGTCTCAGTGGTCCTTGCCGGCGGCAGGCCTACGCACTGCAATAGATTGTATGCTATTGTTGTGGACGAATGGGAAATCAAAGGGGACGTTGGTTTTCATGATTCCTCGCCCGTATTCAATCCCATTCTTTGTAGTTAAGACTTGCGACATCCCACTACCCACTCCAATGTACAAGGTCATTTTGCCAACATGTGCAACATAATCACCACAATCATCTTTCTCTACATCTTTAACTTTTTCAATGATTTCGTTCCAATCCTCCAACAACCGTAACAAATAATGAAAATACAAAAATTCATATGTTCTATTTGGTATCTATAGTGTAGACAACGCCCCCGTCATTCTCATCCAAACAAAACATATTATTGTATTCATTTATTTAAAGACCATTCTAACCGGCGAAGTGCTCTTTGTTGTTTGGTTGGTCTGTTTAAATCGGTCATGCAGGATTTAAATTCCGATATTGGCAATGTGTAACCTTCGGTGTAGTAGTATCTGTTTTTGATGCGGCGTTTTCTATACCAGCCGGTGGCAATCAATTCTTTGACACGTTTCTCGGTTTTGTTGACATCTAACACAAACATACGAAAGGGATTTTCAAACATATACACCAAAAATTCAACACCTTCTTTTTTGGCACGGAATACTCCCCCACAAGTTTGTTTGCGGTCGTTTGATATCGTTTCCATAAAAAAGTTGAGCTGGTGTCCGTCGGCATCTCTGCGGGCTTTGGCGGAGACGTCAAATTTGAGTTCTAATTTTCGCCCATGTACATCTTTGAAATCGGGTTCTTTGCAATTCGTGGCCAAATTATTGGCGGACCAGTTGGGAAACGTATTCAAAAACAGAGCTTCCCCCCGTTTACCGATAGCATTTTGCTTGTGAAACCCAAACATATTTTGAGTTACAACACATCATACGGTTATTTTCTAGAATAGGCGTAACATATTCGACTAGGAGCGGTCAATTAAAGGTCTTGGTGTAATACAGAGTCAAAACACATATCCGTATACAGAATGAATCATCCAGCAAAATGCGAAAGAACATACATTTATGTAGACAATTGCTCGAAAGGATGGGTTAAACAATGTGTTTTTGAAACTCGGTGACATCTACTTGGCAAGAGTCGGTGTGCCAACTTATATACCCCGTTTTCAAACGAAACCAGATTACGGGTGATACGGGCGATACAGATGTATTCAATGGAGCCTGCGTAAAAAATTTATTTATTCGTACACTTTACAAGCTTTACATTCTACACTAAAGCGTTTATTTTTCTTGGTTTTCAAAATGTGACGGGTGCCCAAACAGTGAGCACACGACTGTTGACTCAATGCAATCATTGTGTGTGCTGTCTCGAGCGCTGGGTTCTTTTGCATTTCATTCTTTTGCAACATTTCCCGAGTTTCGGACTGTTTTCTTCGCGTCTGCTGTTCCACAAACATATCCTGCTGTTCCACAAACATATCGTGCAAAATTCGGACATTTTGGCGCGCCAAAACATTTTGAGAATACAGGCGCAAAATTGTTTGGCGATATGCTTCATGCTTTTTGCGTGTTCTCTCGGCGTCCGCAGTCGTATTTAAAGCGTTTTGGCGGATGGTGGAGCGTGCGGTGTGCAGTTCTCTTCGTAAATGGCGGACATTGCGTGCTGAAGTATTTTTGGTCATTGTTTTTTTTTGGTTGTGCTATTTTAGATTAGTTTAGAAAAATATTTAGAATAGAACAATAATGTGATGCGAATATGTTTTTTTGTAGTTGTATAGTTTAAAGGGGGGTAGTGTATGAGTGTTGAGGCATTGTTGAAGTATTGTACACTGCTACGACCTGTCTGGACGTTGACCTATCAAGATTGTACTTGTCCCACCATGTTTGCCACAGCTCATCCTCCGTCCAAAGAGGATGTGTATTACAACAACGACATTGCTTCCAAATGTTTGAAAGAAATTGGAGGCCAAGATTTGAAAATGGTTTACGACTACATTAAAACGGAAAAGTCCAAAATGGCCAATGTTGTCTACTATTGTCGTAATATGGGGTATACTCATCGAATATACAGCCCAGAAAGCCAGTCTCTGGGCTATTTGCTGAGTCTTCTTCGGCACCAACGCCGGTGTCAGTTTGTATCGGGTTATTTGGGGTCAGGTGACCGTAATTGAACCCTGGCTCAGAAATACAAGAACAAGAAAGATTTAATTACTGCTTCTCTAACTCGTCTATTCTGTTCTTCAGTTCCCTTATTTGGTGTGTCAGTTGTGCACAACACGCGAGTGCAGCATTGGTACGATTTTCGGGTGTGTCAGCCACAACTCCCTTTGGAAAATTGCCCATTTGAATGATTGGGGCGAGAGTGTCCATTGGGTCGTAGTTTGTTTCATCGATGTAAATTGTGGCTTCCGTTTTGAACGACGATTTTTTTAAGGACGACATTTGATGTCCATTGACGAGACCTATTTATAGTATTTGTTCACCCTCAATGAAGTCATGCGCGGAACACTTAAAAAATTTTTTGCATCAGTATGCTGCGGTACTCGATATCTGTCTCTGCTTTGTTGAGTAGTTTGACAATATTTTCCAACCCGGTAATGATGGTGCTCCAGTGTATTGTTGCTTGTCCATTGTGGTACAGTTGGTTGTCTTTGAGCTGCATGGGATAGTACACTTGTTTTCCGCAATAAGTTTCGACCAATGTGAGACGGGATTTTTGAAACATTTTTAGGTAGAGCAAACATTGCACTTGTTCGTAGCGTCGCAGTTCGTGAAAGAGTCGCGACTGTCGATGTTTCAATTCGTAGATGGTCTCCGTTGTCTTGTCAAACCCATCTATTTTACCAATAACAAATGCACCAAATTGGCCTATGCCTTTTGAAATTTGTAAAAATTTGGCTTGATTATTGGCACCGACGACACCGGGGTATTTTTGCTGAACCAGTTCCAAATCGGTGGCTTCTTTTCGAGTGCCACGAAGTGTATTGATTTGTTTTTGGGCAGTTTTGACAATGTGCTGTTGAACTTTTTGCGCCACTGCTGCACGAGTGGCTGTCGCCTTTGCTGTGATTTCAGCCTTTTTGGTTTGTTCGACTGCCAGTATTTTGGGTTTCCAACCCTCGGCGGCGGCAGCGGCAAGGGTGGAGAGTTTCGCAGTTTTGGTTGATTTTTTGTGGTAAATCTTGTTTTTAACTGCAAAAAACCCACCAATTTTTGTTTTAAACCCGGATTTGATTGTGGGGTACTGGTGAATGATGCAAATTGTTCTCGCCTTTTTGACAGCTCGCTGAGCGTCTTGGGCATCTTCCGCTAATTTGGAAGCTTTTTTGGTGGCCATTTTGTGCATGTTGTCCACTGCCTGTGTCTGGCTGATTGAACGTTTGATGCCAGACTCCACCTGCGTCACATATTCCGCGGTGGTGGCAATCTCTTTCTCAACCACTTGCTGTACTGTTGGGCGTGTTGGCAGTACGGACGGTCGCACTCCAAAACGTGGCATTCGTTTTAAATTCATTTGCCAGGTCTCTGCAATGGCTTGGTGCTGGCGCTCCTTTCCAAAAAATCCCAACAGTTTGCCAACGGCAGATGCATTAATTTGCCATTTGAACGGCATCGTGTGTGTGTGTTAGATAGCCTTTATATTTTCGAATACACATAATTGGTGAATATTTTTTATTCTCTATTCTATTTTTCTCATCAAAATTAACATATTTTAAACATATTGTAAAAATACATTAAACAGCCATCAAACATACTGCCCATTACTCTACAATGCTTATCGGTACAACAATGGTCTCAAAAGTCTCAAAATGCGATAACGTGCTCACCACCACCACGGCTACCGCACCAATCGTCCACAGTGGGTCGCACGAACCATTGAATGGTGCTGGTTGGCCAACCATTGAAAACAGTGCGACTGTTTTGGTTGAACGAGAAAATTACAAAAATAAGACTTTTCGTGACAAACTTTCCACCAGTTTGGAATTTCGTAATTTCAAATTGGGGGAAAATGGTTATCAGAACCACCGTGACGCAACAGTGTTGGGCAATCCTCCCGGAATTCTGATCCCCGAACAGTTGAGAAAATACCACAGTATTCGCTTGGGTATTTATCTCGACACGGATTACAATTGGCACGATACGTCGTTGGCACAGGCCTGCCAAGTGACAGCCCCAGTGTTTCGCAATCAAAGCATGAAAACCGTGCACAGCGAGATGAGCTTCAATGCACCAGTGGAACAACACGAGTTGTGGGTACGCACAGACACCCTTGGCGCGGAATTTACCATCTTTTTTAAAAAAAGATGTTGGAATTTGAGTCGCGTGTACCGCAAAGTTACCGGAATCCAATGGCCCAAATTTGTCGTCGTTGCCACACCCACAGTTAAAGGTGTGTTGGTTCACGAAGAGGCCGTCCGCACTCATCCATTTGAGGTTCGCAGCAAAGAGCAGTCCAATAAAACCGCCGCCTCTCGGGGGTTGTCAGTCGCGGTGACCAAACGTAGAAGAACACCACAAACGGAAGAGGCAGCAAATCGTTTGTACAAAATTCAAGCCAATATCATACAACTTCGTGCTCAGATTACAAACGAAAAACAATGGTCTGCAGATTTTGAAACACGAATCCGTTTCATGGTCGCCATCTCACAGACCGACCCTTCTTTCCACCAACTGCACACACAAATGGCCGCGTCTTTGACTAAAATCCAAAACAATACTAAACAGAGAAAAAATTAAAATAATTTATGAATATGAAAATAACTGTATGTATAGTTTTTAGGATAAGTATGCACAATGCAACTTGACGAAATTGTTGGCCAAATCATACAACAGTATTACAAATCTACCATGTCAGTGAAAGCAATGTCACGGCAAAAACTACCATGCACACGGTGCCGCACACACGTCTCCACTGCGTGGCGACCAGGACCCTGTGGCACAGGCTCACTGTGCAATCGGTGCGGTGTCATGTACATGGTTCGTGATACTCGGCCACGAATGACTGACTTGGTACTGGACGCCAACCGATGTGTGTGGATGTCCCGCCAACCCGACACACTGCAATGGGAAGAGTACAAAGAGGCCGACATTAAAGACCGCCGCATCACAACGTGGATAGAACAAGAAAAAGAGAGGGTAGCCTATGTAGATAGTAAAAAACGAAAATTTATACATTTGTAACTCAGTACACACCTTTCTCACTGCATCTCGCATCGTTCAGCATCTTAATCTTAAAATTTCCTGTTATTCCGACGTCTGCTTTATTTTCATGTGCTTCGTCTGAACCACCGTAATAAACCATTACCATTGAATATTTGTTGCCGGAGACGGTTCTGTAATTGTGACAGATGGTCCCAGACTCGACGGTAAAACCCCAGTGGTCATACACGGTGCCATCGTCGTAATGGGTATAAAAGAACTTACGGTGTGCGGCTTGTGGCCAATCTGCTCCTGAGTATTTAGCGGCGCTTTTGAATCTGAACGGGTTACTTTTGTACCAGTACAAATCGGTTTCTTTACACATCGTGCTGGACGATGGCGAATCTTTCCAGTACTTGTCTAAATCTGCTATCCCTCCGTAGTATGGCTGTCCATAATCGTCATTGTCGAACATATAGAATGCCAATGCAGATTTGGTCGTACCCTTCTTCTTAAAACAAATTTCGTATTTCATATTTGGGTTTTTGTTGTATTGCTCCTCTGCATAGTAGAATTGTATATCCCAACGCGCAAAACATATCATTTTGTTAGCACCCCCAGTACAATGCCCTGTTTTTTGCGTGCAATATTCATTCCAAACGTAGTTGGTATTGGCATAAAAAGCTTTTTTCTGGGAACTCCCCTTATTTACGAATGCGGGGAAAGCCTCCGCCCATGTGTGGCCTCCACAGTTCTTGCATTTTTTGCTCCCACTTGTTGACTCCGATATCCACCCGGGTGGACAACTATCACATGTTTCTGATGAAATCCCCGATATAGATCCATCGGGACAAGGTTCACATACTTTCTCAGTCCCGCTGGCAGCAGAAAACTTACCAGCCGCACAAGGGATCGAAGCGGTGTTACTGCACGAAGCGCCGGTTTGACAATTTTTGCAGGCGGTTTGACCTCCAGTATCCTGATATTTGCCAGTTGTGCATATTTCGCACTTTTTTTGACCATGCCCATTTGTGGAATAGCCTGCGGGACATTGCCGGCACAGCTTGTCACGTCCTTTTTCTGTTTCTGTTCCCGCCGAAAAGCCAGGTGTGCATTGTTTGCAGTTTGACCCACCCTTCACGTCCTGATACTCACCTGTTTCACATTCTTTACAGTCTGGCTGGTGTCTGTAGGGTTGGGCCCAGCCTGCGGGACACTGTCCACAAACAGTTTCGTGCTGGGCATTGTTTGGTTCATAGCGTCCTGGCTTACAATGGTTACAGGCGGCCGTTCCTGCCACTGCTTGAGTTTCTCCTGCTAAACATTCAGTGCAATTACTTGCCGAAGAAAAGCTCTGGGAATATCCTTTTGGACAATCTATACATGTGCTTTGCGTCTCCTGGTTTTGGAACTGGCCAGGCCCGCACGAAAAACACAGGGTCATCCCTGTCGAAGGTTGGTGGTATCCGATGGGACAGTCCTTGCATTGACCCAATGATGCGTCGGACATGGTTGCTGTATATTTGCCAGTGCCACAATCTACACAGCCACCATTATTGGACCCTGTCAATTGGCCGGGTGAGCAAGCTGCACACAACGGGAATGCCGAAGTGGACCACGATGGTTCTGGTTCCACATCCTCTTTTTTGTAAACTTCAAACCCTCCCGGTACCGAAGTTGAAGTACTCGAAGGAGAGTGAACGCCACATCCCACTTTTTCCTGGGCGATATTAAACCCCACTTCTTGCCATTCGTCGAAGTATGTGTTGCAGACTATGTAAGCAGTCCCCAAGCTGGGGATGGTAATGTTATTTTTAAGAGTAATCCAGTTGCCGGATGTTAACTCGGTTACTGGAGATGCTGACAACTGAAATGGTGTTGCAATATTGTATTGTGTTATGGGTGAGCTGCTGGCGTGCGTCCCATCCACTACAATCCAATCCGCGACGTTGCCCAAATTGGTGCTTTCAACCATTTGACCAATGGCATCTTTCAAATAAAATTTGAGGGTATTTGCAAAACAAGTGGCGCAAGTCATGGAGCCAGCACTTGTCATCGCATTGGTTGGACACCGAAAACAATAATCGAGAGCCAGTGGGAGATGAGTCGTACCATCTGAATTTGTATCAAAAGTAGATTGGTCCTGAATAAACGGTGCATGAATGAAGCTTGTACCATTGGCCGCTGATGTTTGAAGCCTGTCAACGATTTTGTCGTGTCCCCAGATGACATATGTACCCGGGCGTGAAGAGTAACCAAATGGACACGACACAACTGGCAAAAATGCGGGCACCTTGTAATTCATGTGTTTGTCGGCCTTAGGTACGTGTATGATACCGTTGGGTACCAATGCACAGTCCGACATTTCAACCCCCGTTTCTTTCGGGATAAAGTACCAGGGTGTAAACGAAGAATCCAAATTCGAGGGCATGTTTAACATTGTCAAAGTGTCAATCTGTTCGTCACCAAAGATACTGGATATTTTTTTGACTCTTCCTTGAGGACAAGCCGTGCATTTTGCAGAGCCTTCTTTTGAATATTCATTGCGCTTGCAACGGATGCAGACACTGTCCACTAAATCATTTGGGTCTTGAGTGCCCTTGTGCAATTGACATGCCCCGTGTCTCACACATGTACATTTGTGTGTGACTGAACATTTGATGCTACTCACATGGTTGTTGAAATAAACCATGTCTGACCCGTAGTAACACCCGCTTGGGACATTTGTCGCTGTGACATTGGATACATTTTGATTTGCAGCAATTCCGCATCCAATTTTTGTTTCAATGTCTGTCCACCCTCGTGCAGAAACAATGTCCTCGCAACGACCTTCTGTTATGTTTTGGTATTCTTTCGTTATCCCCGAGACTTGTAAACGGCTACACATGATATCTGTGTCAGTGCGTGTTTCAGCTTCGGTAGGCTGGTAATACCCAGCAGGACATGCTTCTTTGAACCCGACACTGTTGTCAAAATCGTGACCTGTCTTGGTGCAAAAATGACCTTTGGGGCAATTTTTACCCAAAAAAGGGTCTTGACCATTTTCATACGTTTCTGTAACATAATTCCCAATTTTTGTTTTGAAGGTACCGTCGTCGTATGTAAAGCAAGTGTCAAACCTGTCAAAGGTTGCAGATGTCAATCGGTCCTCGCCTTGGCCCGTGATACCAATTTTGTATATACTGTACAATTTATCCTTTGTTGGTGTGCAGACTGCAACGTGCCGACATTCGCCTTCTTTCCATGGGTGAAACAGGTATTCGCCGTTGGCATCGGGTACTGGCACGGACGTAAATCCGGAAGTTTGATTCATTTCATACATTTGTTTGTCCTTTACGACGTATCCCCAAGGCGCTTGGCCATTGTCATCAGTGGGGGTTCCAGAACTAGGAACTCCAACAATTGATTGTTGGCCAATGTATCCAGAAATCTTGTATGGTTCTGATATCTTAATGGTGCCCGCTTCCAGAGTGCGGTTGGCAATGCACTTTACAATACCGGTATATGTTCCCAGTAGTGTACCTTGTCCAGCACAGCCAGTAAATCTTTTTTCCAATTTGTATTTTGTATTTTCAACTTTTTTGACATCTCCCATGAATAGGACATTGTCCGATTCAAATCTTTGAAGGTAAAAGTCGCAAACTCCAAGGCCGTTGCATTTTTTACCTTTTGCAGCACTGTCCCACCAAAAATCTTCGGCCAACGGTTCTGATGTAATTTCAACCGACCGTGAAACAACGCCTTTGCCAAAGAGTCCGGGACATGCTCGACAGATTTCTTTTTCTGTACCATAAAAGACATGTTTTGTGTACGGACCATAGGTCAAATAATCGACTTTCTCGTTGCCTAGTCTGTTGGTATTCTCGTCATAGGCAGAATTCAGATTGGATACTGTTATTGTATTACTAATCGGTGCTTTGTAGGGTGGGTATTCGTTTTTCAACCACAAATCTTCGTCTGTCCAATACGTTTTCCGAGCGTTGACCATATTTGTAATGAACGGAAGTGCAGTGTGGTGAAAGTATGGGTCAACTTGACGTTTGCCAAAGTATACATAGGGTTCAAACCCGTGCGGGCAACACATGGCGTCGGCGTCGTAAATGTCTGAAGAGCAGATGCATTGTGTTTGTGGCACAAAAACTTCTGAAAATGTTTCGTGGGTGTTTGCAATGCTATAACTGTAGTAAAAGGGATGGGGGACATGTAAGCAATGGCCACTGTTCAAACAGATTGCACATTCGTGCTGGCAATTTTCACCATGAAAACCATTTTGGACTTGAATACCGGGACGAAACAGTGTGTACTCGCTGCTCTTTTCTGAAAAATGTCCAATTTGAGTGTATTCTGTTCCGTCGTAAGAACCAGTGCAGGTTGCACAAACATTTTCATAAATTGTTTGAGGTGAATATCTTTCAAACCACATGTGGCCGCGCGTGGGCGTATACAGATTCAATTGCAACACAAATACTGAATATTGCCGATATTCCAATATGTAATAGAAGGGGATGTATTTGGTGCTTTCCAAGACCTCGTCCCCATATCCTGAACAGCGGTGTCCTGCAGGACATGTTTTGACGTTGACAACGATGTTGTTGCTGGACGCATCAAGAACATTTTTACCACCGCAGAGACACTCACCATTTCCATATTTGCCAAACCAACATTTACCATTGCCGCCGCACATTGTCGAATCGTGAACACCGTCGTACCCCGGACATTTAATCAAACATTTGCCCACTCGCCCGCCCGCAAATCCATGTCTGCATTCGTCACAGACTGGGCCGTCCCAGTAACCATCGCGTGAATTGTCATTGCATGAGCATCCTGGACATAACAACACCATGTTTGGGCGAATTTCACAACGAGATGTGTAGACTGCACTTTTTTTCCCATCAGTTTCCACATCGAAAACATAGCTTTTGAGGCCACTCCCCTCAAAACAATCCGTTGCATTTGTGGCAGCGGGACGTGACAATGGTTCGGTCCCTGTACATTTTTTGCAGACTGTTTGGCCTTGCTCGTCTTGGTAAGTGCTTTCTGGACATTTGGCACAGGTACCATCGGATATTCCTTGCCATCCTTTCGGACAATCTTTGCACGCATCGTTTGCTGCCCCGGTATCATCACTGTATTTGCCAAGTGCACATGTCTTGCAGGTTATTTGACCGAGTGAGTTCGTATACTTTCCTGGACGACAATCGTTACACTGCCCTTGTTTGACCAGATGCTGATACTGACCTGTCGGACACAATTCACAGTGGATGTTGACAGATTTGGTCGAATATTTCCCGGGTGCACAGTCATGACAGACGGATTCCCCAGAAATTGGTTGCTCTCTTCCAGCTGTACATTGCGAACAAAAAGTTTGACGGATACCAGGGGATGCGTATCCCTGTGGACACTTTTTACATTCGGATGCCACAAGGTAGTGGCCTCTGGGGCACATTCCCAAACAACTTTGTGAACACTGTTCACATTCGGTTGCTCTAGTGCCAGAGGTATATCCCACTGGACAAGTTTGACAATAGTTTTCCGTGCCATCGATGTATTTTCCTGCTTGACATTCTGTACATTGTTTTGTACTCCCAGACATGGTCAGTTCTTCACCATTGTCACACTCGATACAAGCAGACTCGGCCCCGATGACTGTATTTGGGTTGTATCTGCCAGCGGGACAGTAAGCACATCTACCATCCTTCAGAATGTCAAATCTGTCTGCACATGGTGTGCACGCTCCATTTTCAGTTGTTTTGAATTTTAGACAGGGTGAGCAAACTATACTATCATTGGTGGTTTGACCAACTGGGCATGCTGCACAGATACCAAACTGACTCACCTGTCCCTCTGTACAATTTTGGCAGTTGGTACCAGCCGAGTCTGGTTCTTGTCCACTCCGACATCGTGTACATCCACCTTTGCCAGTTGTAGAAATGTAACCTCTGGGACATTCCTTACAAGCTGCACCACTACCAATGCTGTATGTCCCATCTGTACAGTTGGTGCATGTGGTTCCACCTTGCAAGGCTTGGCCAACTTTACATATCTCTTGGGATACACATGCGACAAATCCTTCGTTGGGTTGGTCACTGGCCATTGAATACTCAGTATCTTGATTGCATTGTATACATGTACTTTTCCCAGGTTCGGATTGCAAATATCCGGTAGGACAGAATGCACACTTGCCTCGGTACCCGACTTCAGAGTCACGATATAAACCTCTGGGACAGTCGTGACATTGATATGGTTTTGTGTCCGACATTTGTTTTCCATCTGCACAAAGAGTACAAGTGTTAGGGTTCACTTCGCATGCAATTTGTTCAGTGCAGGTTGAGCCGTCAGCATTGCCCCATCCAATTGGGCAGTCGGTGCATGTCCGTTGTCCTTGTCCTGCATATTTGCCAGCAGCACATGTTGTACAATTTATTTGGCCCTCCTCGTCCCGATATTGGCCTGCCTCACAATTGTCACAGGCAGATTGTCCTGTGTTGTCTTGGTATTGCCCGCTAGAACAGACACGACAAATGCCACCCACAGTGGGGTTAAATTTCCCGGGCTGACAGTCTTCACAATTTGTACTGTTCAGTTGTTTGCCCGTTTCGCATTGTTGACATTGTGTCCTATTGATATTATTGACTTTACCGGTGGGGCATTCGACACAAGCACCGTTACTTGCAATCATTGTTTGAGATTTTATCCATCCGATTGGACAGTCTGTGCAATTGGAGTTGTCGTAATACTGGCCATCACCACAAGTGCTGCACTTGTTCTCCGTCGAACTGTTCACACTGTTTCCCGTACACGTGGTTTCGCACATGCCACCAGTGCGGGATTTTTTGCCAGATGTACAGTTCGTGCAGCTTGTGTGGGCAGTGTTGTTGGTCGTCCCGGCTTGACAGGGCACGCATGATGTTTCCCCAGAATCATTGTTGTACCATCCTGTTGGACATGTTGTGCATGTGGTACTTTGAGTGGTACTTTGACTCGTGATACGATAAGTCCCTTGATGACAAGGTTGACAATAGCCGTCGCTTGCAAAAGTACCGCTTGGACAGTCCGACTCGTCCGACAGACATTTGTCTTTGTTTGCAGTGAAATTTCCGCAAGATTCACAGGTATCGTAGCCTTCAAGGCTGGTGTTCTTGATTGATATGGATTGGGGGGGACATTGTTGGCATTTGTTTGTGGTAACATTTCTAACTGCCCCTGCTTCACATGGTTGACACGTGTTTGTATTGTTCAGTCCCCATCCTGAACAGCAGTCCCCAGTATCGGGACAGTCGAAGCAAGAGGTTGAAACCTCAAATGCTGTGTACTGACCAAGTGCACATGCAGTGCATTCGATGCCGCCCTGTCGGTCTTGGTACGAATTAATAGGACAGTTTTTGCAATTGGTAGCCATTTCCATATTCTGAAATCTACCAGGATTACATTCGGTGCAAAAAGTTTGTACCGGATTGTTTTGCTGAAATCCCGCTGGACAGCTGATGCAATAGGTACGACGTGTTTTTGACTGGTAAAACCCTCTTGGACAATCTCGACATTGCGTCCTGTCCAATGTCCATGTATTCGTATTTCGTTTGTAGAGGCAGTCCATTCTGTTGTCCGTTGTATTGTCAGTGCATCTGTTATTATTTGTCCAAATATTGATTGTTTTATTGTATATACAATCGTCTTCCGTCTGGCGGTCATCAAAGGTTTGATTGTTCCATTCTCGACCGCTGTTAGTGTACAGGCAGTCATTTTTAACTTTAAAGGTGGTTTCAGAACAGACTTTGATGGAATCGTCCCAAGTACGACCAGTAGCAATGTTTTCACAATCAAATTTGGTTGTAAATGATGCATTGTTGCAATAATACTTCCTACACGTGGAATCGTCCCCCCATACATAACCGCTACTTTGATAGATACATTCGTCTTCGGATGTTTTAGTGTCGTCAGAACAGATTGATGCTATACCATGGGTACCGACTGGACAATCTTTGCAGACAGAGCGTCCAGGTTCGTTTTGAAATGTCCCCGACTGACAACGCTGGCATTTTGCACGTTGTGCTCCTGGTACGGTTCCTGGTAAGCATTGATGACAAGTGTACTTTCCCTCATTGGATTGAACTTTGCCTGATTGACACTCTTTGCAGGAAAACCGAGAATGTGTTAGCAAATCCATGTATTTGCCTACTGTGCAGTTTTGGCATGTATTTCCGTTGACATACTCGCCCGCATTGCATAGTCGGAGTTTTTGACTGTTGCAAATGTAAGATTGCAAAAGTAGTAATATTTGCACAATCATTGTTTTTGTTCTTGTTGATCCTGTACTTATATACATTTTTTTTTCATATGTGTAAAATAGTTGTTTGCACATATTTTTCACATATGAGTTACTGTCAACCCAGATGTGTATTGTCAGCAAATCAATGTTATTGTTTTCTGATTTGCATTTGTCAGTCAAAACCTACAAAACAAGCATGCAAGTGTTGCGTCATGTTCATGACCAGGCCAAGCAACACAATACGTCTGTAGGGTTCTTGGGTGATTTTTTCGACCATGTTTACAACAAAGGTACATTACCAGTAAATATTCTTAATGAACTGATGCGTTTTTTTGAAACGGAATGGTCAGTCCCCATGATTATGATACCTGGCAACCATGATTATTTCGATGCTTCAGAAACCGAACATGGTCTCACCCCCTTCAAGTACGCCTCCAAGTGGATCACTGTTCTGGACAATCCCACTGTCATAAATCGTCAACTGTGGGTACCGTGGCGTCGTTGCAACGACAAGTTGCACCAAATTTTGCAACAGCACACCGATGTCGATGTTATTTTTGGTCATTTTGACATTGTGGGATTTAAACTCAATCCGACCAAACTGTCGACGGAAGGGTTGTCACAGTCGGTTTTCCCCAAGGACATTCCTATTTACACCGGTCACTACCATACGCCACAAGTCTACCAAAACATTCGTTATTTGGGGTCACCCTACCAACTCTCTCTCTCCGAAGCCGAAGATAAAAAGTCGTTGATTATCATTGACACTCAGTTTGTCGTAAAAAAACAATTGCCTCTGGACATTGGACCAAGACAATACAAGTGGTCGGCCAAAGAATTGCTCGGTCGGCACGATTGTTTGCGAAAAATGGACCGCGTTGTTGTCACCGCGACTGCAACGGACAATCTGTTGTCGATGGTGACTCAACTCGAAGCTCGTGGGGTCGCTGTTCATGTTAAGAAAAAAATAGAACCGTCAGTGACCAGAATTGAACAACATACCAGCTTGACACCCCAACAACTGTTTCAAAATTATGGCACCCGTCTCAACATTGACAAAGGTTCCCGAGCATGGCAACTCGGAGAACAGTGGGTAACGTCAATTCGTCCACAATTGATTCAGAAATCGGCCGACGTGCGTCCAACCAAAATAGCTATTACTGGATTCGGTCCGTTTAAAGGTCAAGTTACGTTGGCTTTGGAACGTCAAGGGTTTACTCTGATTTCTGGCGAATGCAACGAGTCTAAAAATGCCTCCAATGGTGCTGGGAAATCCATGTTGTCAGCAGGGGCTTGGTTATGGGCCTGTACTGGCATGATTGACGGTCGTGGTACTGTGTCGTTCGGTGGTGCAGTACTCCACAACGATGCTGATAAAGCACAAGTGACTGTGACGGGTTTCGTCGAAGGCCGGCCATGGAGCATTAGTCGGATTTTGTGCCGGACAAAAAAGGCCTGCAGCCAAAAAATCCAGTTGACAATAGACAACAAAGATTGTACTCGGTCCACCGTTTCTGGAACACAAAAGGCAATTGCTTCGGAAATATTTGGGTTGGATATGACTGCCAGTGCTTTGCATTCTTGGCTTCTTCGCAACAGCGTCTGGACTCAGATGTCGGTACCACGGTGGTTGGATGCGAGCGACACCCAGGCCAAACACGATATAAGCCCCTTTGCAAATATGGACTGTTGGTTGGGCCTGTGTGACAAGGCCAAGGTCGAATACAAAACAGCCAAATGCAATGTTCAACAGGTTGAGCAAGAAATTACGATGAAAACACATCAACGGGATTGTGCGGTCATCTATTATGAGAAACAGGTGCAAGAAACCAAGACCTGGCATGCAAAACAGTCGAAAAGACTGGAAACCGCTACGAGTGAGTTGTCACAAGCCCAGTCCAAAATTATGGCACAACCGTTCAAACCTGCTGTGGTCTCCAATCTTAAATCATTACGGGCAGACATTGAATGCAAACGAAAACAGATTGCCATTGATACTGCTCGGAAAGAACTCCTACCACCGATGGTCGAGACATTGCCCGCGTTGCAAGACGTCGCCCACAGTCTTGGTCAGAAAGACCACTGCACCCGAGAAAGATACACGGCTGTGCATGCTCTTAAGCAATGGGAACACGATTTGCGTCATTTCAATGCTTCTGGCGAATGTGCCAGTTGCCATCGTCCATTTGCTGTTGACAACAATCGAAAACAAAAATTGGAGCAGCAAGTGATTGACGGACAAAAACAGTTGGCATTTGTGACGGTTAAGTTGTCCGATGCCCAGCGCAAATACGAAGCAGCGGTCAACGTGGAAAAGCAACACGACGATGCCCAAAAATCAATTCAATTGGCCAATAACATTGAACAAAATACGACCGATTTTCAAATGCTTATTGGCCAACTCGAGCAAGCGGAAAAAAATGAAAGACAATTACGGGATTATCAACTATTGCAAGAGAAATATGAACATTCGTTGCAACTGGCCAACGCAGCAGCTCAGAATTTGCAACGAATTCAAAACGACCCTTGTCCTTTCACAGCCAGTCCAACTGCTGTACAACAGGCAGACAATGAGTTGGTCAAGTTGAACCACCGAAAACAGCAGCGACAAGAACAAGAAGAAATCATGAAAGCACTTCTTGGATGGGTGGGACCACGCGGTATTCAAACGTATGCAATGGAATACGCGGTGCAAAAACTGGCAGCGTTGACAACGGTATGGTTGCAACGTTTCTTTAAAACGGACGACATTGAACTGAAAGTACATTTTGATTCCAAAGAGCGGCTTGTTCGTCAAGTCGTGTGTCCCAACCATGCGGGAGTGATGTCGGGAGGACAGTGGCGAAGAGCTCAGTTGGCTTCGTTCATGGCCTGGCGCGAAATGTCGGCGACAGAGTTTCCGTTGTTAATCATGGACGAGGCATGTACTTCGATGGACCAGGCCGGCATTTCTTCAGTGCAGGGGACTCTCAAAGATTGGTGCGAAGAGAACGACCGACGAACATGCCTCTTTATTACACACGAATCCACTCAACACCGAGACACTTCCATCTACAACAATCATGTTCGAATCTTGCACAAACGCGGGCGGTCGTCATTGGTTGAACAGACACCTCGGAAAAGACAAAAAATGTAGGGCATATATTATTTTAGAGTCTATAATGTAAAATATATAACAAACAATATGGTTTTGTTGCCCATGGACATTGTGTATTTGATTGGTTCTTTTTGGAACTGGAAGTATCGAGTCCAAACCATCAGCAAACAGTGGCTGTGTCGTTTTCTCAAGAAAAAGATAAGATTGAACAAATGGAAATCCAAACTTCGCATGTATTCATACATGCGACTCAACCTCGTCCCACCCCTCAACACACATTGGCTTTCTTGGGAAAAATTCGCAAAAAAACAGTTGCAATTAAAACAACGGAAACGTGACCGCCACTTTGACCTGTCCTGGAAAGCTTCGGTCATCCACTTTATGACAATTGACCGGTGCAAATCTTGTGGTCGTCCCACCAAATCCAATGTCTTTGGCACGCACCTGTGTCTTAAATGTCGCCAGAACCCATCAAAGGTCAACGCTTACATGATAACTACGACCAAAGCTATGGCGATGGGGCTAAACAGGCAACAACTAGCGCTAATTCCATACCACAATGGCTCCATGCGGGCCAAATGCCGTTTTGAGACTGATGTACTACAAGCCTTGTAAAAGAGTACTTAACTGTTGTTCTGCAATCAATGGAAACTTTGGCCCGTGAGAGTGAAAACCCATTGTCTGTTTTGAAAAAAGAATGCCCCATCTGTTTTGAGCCCATGGATAACTGTATTGTCCTCTGGTGCCAACACCGATTCCACTTTGAGTGTATTCAAAAATGGAGTCAAAGCACTTACAACAGGGAACAGACCTGTCCCTACTGCAGACAACCGCTACAACCACCGGTACAACCACCGACAGCTAGTTGCTGCTGCTTTAGATGAACATATGTGTATTCTTGTTTGTTTCCAATTGTTTGTATGCAAATGTGGCAATCTTTCGGTGCGAAAGTCAGTGTCTTGACCAGTGTCGTCGAATATTTATCAGACAAAGAAATGTGTAAATGTCGTCAGCTCTCAAAGCTGTCGAAAAATGACATTAGGGGATGGAGACACCGGGTTTTGCGGACGGGCACTGTAGTAGATTGTCAGAAATGTCCTGCTTTGCGACTTTCTAAATATACCGAACACTGTCCACTGTGTGAAAGTTCGGTCTGTGTCGACCATTTGGAAAGGTGCGTCAAATGTCATGAAATATATTGCAGTTTTTGTGTCGGGTTTTGCTGTTTGTAACTATAAACTCAACGCCCTAAAAACAAAATGTTTAAAACAGACAAGCCTATGAAAATAAAAACATCTGTGACACCCACGCCACCACAAACAAACATTGTAGTCAAAATTATTAAATCTATCAAAAAATTATTTGCTTGAAATTCTTTATTATCACTTAATCAACACATATTATTATTTCATACTGAAACATTGTCAAATATCATTCCAAAAAAAAATGCTTTCAACCAAACGTCCACTGGAAGGAAGCGAAGGAAACGAAGAAGGTAGTGCGACCAAAAAGCACAAAAACAACGATTTGGAAGTCATGCGAGCAACATTGATTGGTCTACTCAAATCTGCCGACGACCACCACGAACAGGCCCGCATTGCCGTGGTCGACCTAGCCTATGACATCGAGGAACAATTGAAAGAGGCACAAAAATCATTACACGAATTGGACACTAAACTTTGTATGTCCAATTCGGAATGTAAAACAGCCTCAGAGTACCTGATGTTTGTGAAAGACAGTACTACTGTCCAAATGTTGAAAAACGCCGCCAAAATCTCCGACGAACATTTTGGCAGTGTTTTTGTGGAAGACAACCGGAAGATTGCAGAAGGACTCTCCGAATTAGAAACATTGAAACATGCTTTGGAAGACAAACGTGATTGTCTTACGGAGGAAAGGACAGATACCCTTCAAAACATTGACAACTTGAAAAGGGATTTGACATCAGCAGAAAATAGAGTATCCACCATCACAAATTTAACCGAGCATAGTCGGGGGTAGTAGAGTATAAAAGTAGACACATCTAGAGAGGAAATGCAAACTCGTTTTAATGAACTGACCGACGAGAGACCTTATCAACGATACCTCTGTATTGCACTTGTTTCATTTGTATTTTTCCACATTGTGATGATGACCATTGTTGTTGCGGTGTTGGCTGGCATTGCCCCACAAATGCAGACAACCATGAAAGATGTGAATATCATGCTGCCAGACATGCGCCACAGTCTGACAGACCTTGGACAGATGTTGCCCGAGATTAAGGAAGGATTGTCCGTATTGCGGCAGTTGTGTGTAGCTAGCCCAGACTGTTCAACCCTATTTAAAGAATAACTTTAATAATAAATAATGTATCACCAGTTTAATTCTTCGGAATACCATCATTTTTTAGTTTGTGAACCGGAATTCCCCTTGAGACAAATGAATATCAATCGAGGTCAAAGAACAAAAACTTGTTGGTTTGACAGTTTCTTGTTTTTTCTGAGTCGAGAAATTCATGGACATTTTTTTCATCCATTCATAGAAGATGTCTTCAATCTAGAAAACAAGCCTGAAAATTGTACTGAGCTGAAACCAAAAGGCAGAAAATACTACAACAAGTTGGTGGACTACCTCTGCAGCAATCAAACAACCACTTTGTCAGGTACTCGACAAGAAAAATTGATGGTCAAGAAATTCATGGTTTGTCAATTGTTAAAGGAAGATTTTGAAGACAAATGGTCAAATGGGCATGCACTCTACGAACCTTTTCGAGTGACCATGCAGATGTTGGACAATTGGTCCAACCAAAATATCTGGTTTACTTCCAGATACCAGGCACCGCATCCCAGTGGGGGTGTTTGGGATTGGCCGCTTATAAATACAGCCGAAACAGCATTGACCGACATGAAACTGGCGGACCTGCGTGAGTTTGTCAAAAACGAACAGCTCGGCGTAAAGGCCAGGACCAAAAAGGAACTTGTTGAACAAATTACCGAGGCCATTAAAAGAAAAGGCGTCATGCAGTCGGTCTTCAGTCAATACAGAACGACACCGCTCGATGTGGAATACCTGACAAAAGTAGGATGTTTGGAGTCCGTTCCACATACACAATACATTGCAATCAACATATTGCGCAAATTCAACCAAACGGGATTGACTTTGGACGATTGTATTTTGACACCGGTTAATTTAGTCTTCGATACAACTTACTACGAATTAATCACAATGTTTCCGTGGGATGCTGCCCATGTCACCTGCATTAGTAAAACTCGCCAAGGTACTTGGGAAGGATACGACAACGAAAAAGAAAGAGATGTGGTTGGTACATTGGAACAAATTGCAGCAACAAACGACGACTTAAACATTGCAAAAAGAAATGTTTTTGCAATCTACAAAAGGACCAAAAGGACGGGAATCCAAAGAAGCTCACGGGAATCCAAAGAAGCTCACCAATAAATCACAATAATCCCATCCCGATCGTCAGTGTCTTGTAAAGCAACTGGTCAAATGGAGTATTCCGCGTATACTCTGTTTGGTCTGGAACACAACTCCACTCCACGGGAGGTGTTGAACAAGTGCATCGCTGTCATTGACAAATGGAAAATAGAAGACATTACTTTCCAACTTTTACAAGCAATGCCACGAGAACAAGCCATGGTCAATGCCAAACAATTGTACGATGAAGGACAGTACTATTTAAAAACCACTGCTTCCATGCTGATGGACCCCTCTGCCAGACAATGCTACGATGCATGGTTGGAGGTCATGGGTGGAGTACCCAGTCCCGAGAAAAGAGCACTCACCAAAGCTCGGTTTATATGGTTCAACCAACAATGTAATGCAGTCAAATTTTCGAAAGCAATGATGAAATGTTTGGGAGACCAAATGAGTACAGTTGCCAAGGCACCTCCACCGAAAAAAATGAAAACAAAGCCCATTTGTCGACAATGTCGATGTGCCTTTGATTTTAACGAACCGTATTTAGTGCTGCACTGCCACTGTACTACACGTGTTGGACACAACGAATGTCTGGACCAATTTCATAAACAGTGCAATGGCAAGTGTCCAGTCTGTCGACAACCATTGCTGATGAGGTATCAAATATCCAAATATTTGTTTTGGAATGTCAAAGATAAATTTAAGCTTATACTGTAATTATTTTTTGGGACTATCTGTTTTTGTATCTTTCTTTTTATCTGTCTTTGTATCTTTCTTTTTATCTTTCTTGAATATTTTGGATATCTTTTTCTTTGCGCTGCGGAACATGTCACCAAACACGTTCTCCGTATCTTCAAACGGATTCACCTCCACGTAGTTTTCCAAATGGTCCGTTTTTTCTTCCGACTGGATTTTGTAGTGAAGCATTGGATGTTGTGGTACATATCCTTCTTCCTGCAACTCAGTGTTTTGTCGTTGGTTAATGTGTGTTGTCGACTTGTTTAAGCGTGACATTTCGGTCAGAGCGACTGGTATTTATACCTCTCTTTTTCTGATTTTTCGCATGACTGCATCTTCAACTTTAGTTTAGGCCGTGCACTGAGCGTCGCATCCGGCGGCAGTCCACAGGGCTTTTTGAGCGGCACACCAGAGTGTTGACCCGGTGATGCTATCAGCGCCATCATTGCCACCGCATGCGCATCCTGCGTCTAGCCAGTAGTCTTCTTGCTGGGAACATGTTCTACAACTGTTTGCAACGGCAAATGTGTTAGCAGGACAGGCAACACACACACCGACAATGCTGTATGTGTTAACAGGACAGGCAACACACGCATTGCTACTACTGTCAGCATAGGTTCCAACAGGACAAGTACTTTCAATATATGCACAAATGGTTGCACCGGCAACGCTGTATCCGTTGCCAGAACAGGCAACACACGCATTGCTATTGCTGACAGCATAGGTTCCAGCAGGACAAGTACTTGCAGTATATGCACAACTGATGGAACCGACAACGCTGTATCCGTTATTTGGACATGCTTCGCACGCATTGATGTCAGCATAGGTTCCGGCAGGACAGGCAGCACACGCATTGTTAATGCTGTCAGCATAGGTTCCATCAGGACAAGTCTCGACACACGTATTGCTAATGCTGTCAGCAAAGGTTCCACCAGGACAAGCCGCGACACACGCACTGTTAATGCTGTCAATGTATTTGTTAGGTGTAATACAAGTCTCGACACACGCCTTGCTACTGCGGTCAGTGTATTTGTTAGCAGGACAATCCGTGACACACTCATTACTACTACTGTCAGCGTATTTGTTATGTGGACAAGTCACGACACACGCATTGTTAATGCTGCCACCAAAGGTGGAACCAAAGGTTCCAGGAAAACAATCCGAAGCCGTGACACACTCATTGTTACTACTGTCAGCAAAGGTTCCACCAGGACAAGCCGCGACACACTTATTGCTGCCACCAAAGGTGGAACCAAAGGTTCCAGGAAAACAATCCAAAGCCGTGACACACGCATTGCTACTGCTGTCACCAAAGGTTCCAACAGGACAAGTCGCGACACACATGTTGGTACTGCTGTCACCATAGGTTCCAGCAGGACAAGTCGCGACACACGCCTTGCTGTCAGCATAGGTTCCAACAGGACAACTGGTTGCACAACTGATTGCACCGGCAACGCTGTATTCGTTATCAGGACAACCAATACACATATTGCTGTGACCATAGGTTCCAGCAGGACAAGCCGTGACACACGCATTGCTACTGCTGTCAACGTATTCGTGATATAAACAGGCAACACACGCATTGCCGTCACCATAGGTTCCAACAGGACAACTGTCTGTACAATGGGTTCCGGCAACGCTGTATTCGTTAGCAGGACAGACTACACACGCATTGCTACTGCTGTTAGCATAGGTTCCGACAGGACAATTTAAAACGCAGATACAAGCTGTACCGTACCGTGGTTCGCACTCCGATGCACTCGATGTAAACGAGTTCCACATGGCTGATATAATATTACCATTAACATTTGTAACACACCCGGGGAACGTATTGTCGCTCACCTCGGGCCCAATGTCTTGAAGTAGGGCAGGATAGTGCGCAAACGCAAACGCATAACACTCTTCCTGCGACTTAATAGGAGCCCAATTATTACCACCACAATCTCCGTCACCTGGCGCAATTTCTTTGTAAAGTTTGCTTTTACACGACTGCGTCTTGCTGTCAGCATAGGTTCCAGCAGGACAACTGCCACAAATGGTTTGGTTGGCAATGCTGTATGTGTTAGCAGGACATGCTTTGCACGATTGCGTCCTGCTGTCACCAAAGGTTCCACCAGGACAATCCGCAACACACGCATTGCTACTGCTGTCAACATAGGTTCCAAAAGGACAAGTCGCGACACACGCATTGCTGTCAGCATAGGTTCCAACAGGACAACTGCCACAACTGATTGCACCGGCAACGCTGTATTCGTTATCAGGACAACCAATACACATATTGCTGTGAACATAGGTTCCAGCAGGACAAGTCGCGACACAAATGGTTGCGCCTTCTACGCTATATTTGTTATGAGGACAGGCAACACACGCATTGCTGTCAGCAAAGGTTCCAGCAGGACAAGTACTTTCAGTATAGTCACAACTGACCGATGACCCGACAATGCTGTATCCGTTATTTGGACATGCTTCGCACGCATTGATGTCAGCATAGGTTCCGGCAGGACAATTTGAACTACAACTGGTGGAACCGGCAACGCTGAATTCGTTAGCATGACAATTGAAGCATACATTGTTGTCAGCAAATTTTCCAGCAGGACAAGTCGCGACACACGACCATGTACTGCTGTCACCAAAGGTTCCATCAGGACAACTGGCCACACACGCATTGCTACTGCTGTCAACATAGGTTCCAAAAGGACAAGTCGCGACACACGCCTTGCTGTCAGCATAGGTTCCAGCAGGACAACTGGCCACACAAATGGTTGCGCCTTCTACGCTGTATGTGTTGCCAGGACATGCGAAGCATGCATTGCTACTACTGTCAGCATAGGTTCCAGCAGGACAAGCCGTGACGCACGCATTGTTAATGCTGTCAACATAGGTTCCGTAAGGACAACTGGCCACACAACGGGTTCCGGAAACGCTGTATTTGTTAAGAGGACAGGCAACACACGCATTGCTAGTCGTGTTAGCATAGGTTCCGGCAGGACATTTAAGTTGGCAAATACAATTGGTCATAAAGCACGCCGACGATGAGGACATTGAGTTCCAAACGACTAACAAATTTCGTGGCCACCGTTCTGTGGCCACGAACGGCTGTAGGCTGCACCCGGGGAATTCTTGCTGGGCATTGGTTACTGGAACAACATTGAGTTCCTGCGGCCAGGCAGGATAGAGTTGTGACGCAAACGCATAACAATCTTCCTGCGACTCAACAGGAGCCCAATTATTACCACCACAATCTTTGCCCCCTACCACAATTTCTTTGTAAAGTTTGCTTTTGCACGCATTGTTGTCAACAAAGGTTCCAGCAGGACAGGCAACACACGACTTGCTGTCAGCATAGGTTCCATCAGGACAACTGGTGCCACAACTGGTTTGGCCGGCCAGGCTGTATTCGTTATGAGGACAGGCAACACACGCATTGCTACTGCTGTCAGCAAAGGTTCCAGCAGGACAACTTAAACTGGTGCCACAACTGGTTTGGCCGGCCACGCTGTATTCGTTATGAGGACAGGCAACACACGCATTGCTACTGCTGTCAGCAAAGGTTCCAGCAGGACAAGTACTTTCATTATATGCACAACCGGTTGCCCCGACAATGCTGTATGTGTCACCAGAACATGCAACACACGCATTGCTACTGCTGTCAGCAAAGGTTCCACCAGGACAACTGGTGCCACAACTGGTTGCGCCTTCTACGCTGAATTCGTTAAAAGGACAGGCAACACACACATTGCTACTGCTGTCAGCATATGTTCCAGCAGGACAACTGGTGCCACACGCATTGCTGTCACCAAAGGTTCCAGAAGGACATCTGGCCACACAAGGGGACAAACCGGCAACGCTGTATTCGTTAGGAGGACAGGCAACACACGCATTGCTGTCAGCATAGGTTCCAGCAGGACATTTTAAAACGCAGATACAATTGTCGTTTTGACAAGACGCCGTCGATGAGGACAATGAGTTCCAGTAGTGGTGGACAATAGAATGGACCAACCATTCGTTTATACTACACCCAGGAAAAACATTGGAATCCCATACATTATAGCTTTCGAAGAAATCCGGACGGATAGGATAGAGTCCCTCCACAAACGCATAACACTCTTCCTGCGACTTAATAGGAGCCCAATTATTACCACCACAATCTGCGGCACCTTGCGCAATTTTTTTGTAAATGTTGCTGTTGCACGATTGCGTCCTGCTGTCAGCAAAGGTTCCACCAGGACAATCCGCAACACATGTGGCTGTCTTGCTGTCAGCAAAGGTATAAACAAGCGCATTGTTACTACGTGCAATATAGGCCTGACAAGACGTGACACACGCATTGCTACTGTCAGCAAAGGTTCCGACAGGACAATTACTTGCAGTATATGCACAACTGGTTGCACCGGCATCGCTATATTTGTTATTAGGACATGCTTCGCATGCATTGCTACTACCGTCAGCATAGGTTCCGGCAGGACATGCTTCGCACTCATTGCTACTGCTGTCACCGGCGGTTCCGGCAGGACAAACCGTGACACACGACCATGTACTATTGTCAGCAAAGGTTCCACCAGGACAACTGGTGCCACACGACCATGTACTATTGTCAGCATAGGTTCCAGCAGGACAAGCCGTGCCACACGCATTGCTACTGCTGTCAGCAAAGGTTCCAACAGGACAACTGCTTGCATTATGTCCACAACTGGTTGCGCCTTCTACACTGTATGTGTCACCAGGACAGGCAACACACGCCCTGCTAATGCTGTCAGCAAACATTCCAGCAGGACAAGCCGTGATACACGCTCTGTTATTGCTGTCAGCAAAGGTTTCAGCAGGACAACTGGTGCCACACGCATGGTTACTGTCAGCATAGGTTCCGACAGGACAAGTACTTGCAGTATATGCACAATATTTTGATGCGGCTGTGCTGTATAAGTTATCACCACATGTATAACACATTTTTGCAGGAAAATTTTCAGAGGTTCCAGCAGGACAAGTCTTGACACACGTTCCTGACAAGGTGCTACCATAGGTTCCAGCAGGACAAGTTAAGAAACACGCATTGTTATTGCTGTCAGCATATGTTCCGCCAGGACAAGTGGTGGCAGTATATTGACAGCCCCAACTACCGGGTCTGCTGTAATCGCCACCTGTACATACGTGGCAAATGTGGGTTCCAAGATTGAAGGTTCCAGCAGGACAAGCCGTGACACACGCATTGTTTTTCTTGTCAGCAAAGGTTCCAGCAGGACAACTGGTGACACACGCATTGCTACTGCTGTCAGCAAAGGTTCCCCAGGAACAAGCCGCGACACACTTGTTCGGTCTACTGGCTGCAAAGGTTCCAGCAGGACAAGCCGCGACACACTTATTGCTACTACTGTCAGCAAAGGTTCCAGCAGGACAAGCCGTGCCACACGCATTGCTACTGCTGTCAGCAAAGGTTCCAACAGGACAACTGTTTGCATTATGTCCACAACTGGTTGCGCCTTCTACACTGTATGTGTCACCAGGACAGGCAACACACGCCTTGCTAATGCTGTCAGCAAACATTCCAGCAGGACAAGCCGTGATACAACTGGTTTGGCCGGCAATGCTGTATGTGTTGCCAGGACATGCGAAGCATGCATTGCTACTACTGTCAGCATAGGTTCCAGCAGGACAAGCCGTGACGCACGCATTGTTAATGCTGTCAACATAGGTTCCGTCAGGACAACTGGCCACACAATGGGTTCCGGCAACGCTGTATTCGTTACCAGGACATGCTTCGCATGCATTGCTACTACCGTCAGCATAGGTTCCGGCAGGACATGCTTCGCACTCATTGCTACTGCTGTCACCAAAGGTTCCGGCAGGACAAACCGTGACACACGACCATGTACTGCTGTCACCAAAGGTTCCATCAGGACAACTGGCCACACACTGGGTTCCGCTGACAACGCTGTATTTGTTAGGAGGACAGGCAACACACGCATTGCTACTGCTGTCAGCATAGGTTCCAACAGGACAAGTACTTTCAATATATGCACAACTGGTTGCACCGGCAACGCTGTATTCGTTGCCAGGACATGCTTTGCACGAGGTTTTCCCCTCTTGGTCTTGGTACGTGCCCGCTGGACAAAATTCTTTGCATACACATTTAGTAGCTTTGCACGAACCAGGAGTTCCGTAGCTTGGAATGAGGTCATTCCACGATGGATTAAATGGCCCATCATTAAAACATCCATTCGGCTTACTAATATCCGTGATGTACAGGGCTAAGTCGTCGAATTCCAAGTCCGGGGCATACAAAGCCGCCACTGCCATCCCACACTCCCGATAACCAATAACAGTACCGGTGGCGCACTGATGACCCGTAGTTTCTTGGTACACTCTGTTGTCAACGCATCTGTTGTCCAAGGTCACTGCCTTGGGACTAACACAACTGGTGTCACACGCTCTTGTATTGCTGTTAGCAAAGGTTCCAACAGGACAAGTGCCGGCACAACTGGTTGCACCGGCAACGCTGTATTCGTTAGGAGGACATGTGGCGCACCACACGTACCCTATATCGATAGCCATGGTTCCAGCAGGACATAGCCGACACCTATTACCCACAACAAATGTCCCACCAGGACAACTGGTGACACACGCATTGTTAATGCTGTCAACATAGGTTCCATCAGGACAAGTCGCGACACACTGGGTTCCGCTGACAACGCTGTATTTGTTAGGAGGACAGGCAACACACGCGCCAGTACCGTCCAGATTAAACAAGCCATCGTCGCAATCCACTTGATAAGTGGCACCCGATGCTACATAGGCTCCACCAACCGAGTCAGTGAGTTGGCCCTGTTTACCAGGCGAGACATCGCCACACGCATGGCCACTGTCAGCAAAGGTTCCGTCAGGACAATTACTTGCAGTATATGCACAAATGGTTGCGCCTTCTACGCTGTATTTGTTAAGAGGACAGGCAACACACGCATTGCTAGTCGTGTTAGCATAGGTTCCGGCAGGACAAGTACTTTCAGTATATGCACAACTGGTTGCGCCTTCTACGCTGTATGTGTCACCAGAACATGCAACACACGCGCCAGTACCGTCCAGATTAAACAAGCCATCGTCGCAATCCACTTGATAAGTGGCACCCGATGCTACATAGGCTCCACCTACCGTTGCAGTTTTTTGGCCCTGTTTACCAGGCGAGACATCGCCACACGCGCCAGTACCATCCAGATTAAACAAGCCATCGTAGCAATCCACTTGATAAGTGGCACCCGATGCTACATAGGCTCCACCAACCGAGTCAGTGAGTTGGCCCTGTTTACCAGGCGAGACATCGCCACACGCATGGCCACTGTCAGCAAAGGTTCCGTCAGGA
>Ga0209709_10000138_pt1 | contig 68873 bp, 55 predicted proteins | sample ArcticOcean_MG_C_2_FD_187435 | JGI IMG/M metagenome (GOLD analysis project Ga0209709, IMG submission 187435) | Marine microbial communities from western Arctic Ocean - ArcticOcean_MG_CB4_136 (SPAdes) (version 2) | ecosystem: Environmental > Aquatic > Marine > Oceanic | place: Arctic Ocean... | reverse complement strand
GGCTCTCTCAAGTATGTTCTATTCCTTTTTAGCCGCTTGGTTCGCCTCGCGCCAATTCAAACGAGAGGATTTAGTAGCCTCGTTGTCTTAGTATTACCAGAGTAATACTCTGCGAATATTAAAATAGGGTTTATTCGAGCCCGTGTTATGCCCAAGATATCACTGGACATGCCTGAACAACTTCTCGGTGATCTGAGAAGCCACGTTGGAGATGAAGGTAAATTCATATCGCTAGCTGATGCTATCCGAAGTGCGTGCCGTAAAATGTTAGATCATCTCGATATTATCGACAAGCGCCATGGAAGATTGGAGGGGAGTGAATGAGCACAAGAGAAGAAGCACTAGCTGCAGTATCATGCTTACTCAAGTATATCGAGGGCGATGCGACAAGAGAGGGTTTGGAGAGAACACCCGAACGTGTTGTCGATTCCTTTGCTGAAATATATGCTGGTTACGACCAGGACCCGAGTGAAATGCTCTCGGCTACATTTAATTCAGAAGGCTATGATGGCATAGTATTGCTAAAGGATATAGAATTTCACAGCACTTGTGAGCACCATTTACAACCGTTCAGCGGTAGGGCGCATGTCGCATATATCCCGGTTGATCGAATCGTTGGCATCTCTAAATTGGCGCGCTTAGTGGACATGCATGCCCAGAGATTGCAGAACCAGGAACGCATCACTAAGAATATTGCTGATGATCTAACTACTCATCTCAACCCTCTAGGTGCTGCAGTGATTATTGAAGCTAGTCACGGCTGCATGAGGTGCCGAGGCGTACGTAAACAAAACGCCATCATGACGACTTCAGCCATGCGCGGCGCATTCTTTGAGAAAAGTGAAGCAAGAGCAGAGTTGATGCAATTGATAAAATCCTGAGGTGTATCAATGCAATGCGGAATCTCGGGTGAAGGTGAAGTAGATCTAGCGAGTGATCTTGCAGCTGTTTATGATATCGTTGAGATATTCCACTCGGTTCAAGGTGAAGGTGTACACACTGGTGTGCCTCATGTTTTCATTCGCTTTGGAGAATGTAATCTGCGTTGTGAATGGTGCGATACAGATTTTTTAACCCATGAGAAGATGAATGCGGTTGATATTGTCGGCAAGGTTTTGCAATATGATTGCAAAAGAATAATATTCACTGGAGGTGAACCTGCCATGCAAGATCTATGGCCTCTGCATCGCCTTTTCAAGCGCCGAGGATATGATTTATCAATTGAAACCAATGGTACAATCGAATTACCCGAAGGAATAGTCGATTGGATCTGCGTATCACCGAAAGACCAAATGTACCCCAATACCAAAATCAAACAACGTTCTGGTGATGAATTAAAATGCGTATATGTCGGCCAAGATTTGTCATTATACGATGGGTTGAAAGATGATTTCAATCACCTTTTCCTGCAACCATGCTATCTGGAAAATGAAGATATAGAATGGAATGGTCGCAACTTCGCCTTAACTGAAAAGGTCGTTAAAGAAAACTCAGGCTGGCGTTTAAGCCTACAAACTCACAAATGGATGGGGGTGGATTGATGCGAGCAGTGATGGCATTAAGCGGCGGTATGGATAGCACCGGTTTGTTGCTAAGATTACTAGCAGATGGATATTCAGTCAGTTGTATTTCATACGATTATGGCCAGAAGCATTCACTTGAGTTGGAGCGCGCAAAAGCAAATATCGAATATTTATCACAAAATGGTTTCGAGATAGAGCATCGTCAAGTAGACCTTTCAAGCGCTATGTCTATCTTTCATTCAGCATTGACGAGTAGTGAAATCGAAATCCCAGAGGGACACTATGAGCAAGAACAGATGAAGGCGACTGTTGTGCCTAATCGCAATGCTATCTTTTCCTCCATCCTCTATGGTTATGCGTTGTCCATTGCATTAAGGGAAGAGTGTTCTGTCAAAATCGCACTAGGTGTTCATTCGGGTGATCACGCTATCTACCCAGATTGCCGCCCAGAGTTCTATAAATCTCTAGGCGAAGCTTTCGCTGAAGGTAATTGGGATAGTGAGAAGGTTTCTTTCCATCTACCCTATATCGAAGGCGACAAGGAATCAATCCTAATTGATGCACTTGCGGCATGTGATGCTCTAAAACTTGACTTTGACACTGTTTTCGCAAATACCAATACCTCTTACAACCCTGATTCGCAAGGTAGAGCCAGTGGCAATAGTGGGGCTGATGTGGAGCGAATATTGGCTTTCTTTGCAATTGGTCGTGCTGATCCGGTTGAATATGTCAAGCCGTGGCCTGTTGTGCTAGAAAATGCACTCAAAGCGCAATTGACTCATCAAGTCACCAGAGAGAATGGCACAGAACCGCCGTTTAGCGGTGAATATGATATGCATTTCGAGCCAGGGGTTTACCGTTGCATTAATTGTGATAAGACCTTGTTCATTTCTGAAAATAAATATGATTCAGGTTGTGGCTGGCCAGCATTTAACAGGGAATCGGATGGTGCTGAAATAAAAAGAATAACCGATGTAAGTCATGGAATGAAGAGAGTAGAGGTGCGCTGTAGTGGTTGCGATTCACATCTCGGTCACGTGTTCGATGAATACAAGGGTGAGAGATATTGTATAAATTCAGTCTGTTTGAAGTTTGAGGAGAGTGAAGATGATGCCTAGTACAATAAGAAGATGGATTGAGACTGATACTGGCCATAGAGTGCCTAATCACAAAAGTAAATGCCGACATATGCATGGACATCGCTATCGCTGGGAAGCGGAAATAGAGGGTGATGTAGTGACAGAGAGAGGTGTTTCAGATGAGGGGATGTTAATCGACTTCTCGGACATATCTCAGATCTTAACCGAACATATCCACGATGTTGTAGACCATGCTTTTGTGGTTTACCAAGGCGATGAGGAAGCACGAACTGCACTTTCTTCCTTAGGAAGTGAACATCGAACCGTAGTCGTATCATTTATTCCGACCGCAGAGAATTTAGCTAAATGGGCCTTTGAACAAATCGAGAATGAGATTACGAGTTCATATGGCAATAAATTGCGACTGGTTGCCATGCATGTTCGAGAAACCCCGAAATCTTGGGCTTCTTGGCGAGCGTGATTATTCTATACGGCGTCGACGCTGGCGCCGCCATTCCTCATCTTCTGACAAACGTTGCATTGCAGTGGTAGCTTCGACTAAAACCGATAATAGTTGTTGTGCCTCGACATCAAGAGGCATCCCCCGCATTATTACGCGGTCGAGAGTATTGTTGATCTGTTGTTTGCGGATTTCATCACCTTCAATACTAGCGCTGAATTCGGCAATTGATTGCTTCAAAACCCTCCTGACTTCAGGATTTAGTTCACGTTCCATTTCCAAGACATTGGGCACTCCTGCGCCTCCCGTTCCTGCAATTACTCGGGCACGATGTAACTCATAGAGTATATGTGCGACCGAATGTGAAAGATTGCAGATAGGATAGCCCTCCCACGAAGGAATAGTGACTAGTAGATCACAGGCTTGCAGTTGCTCGGTTGAAAGACCCTTACCTTCTTCGCCGAAGACCAGGGCGACCTTGCCTTTGTGTTCTCTTAATTTCTCCTCTAATTGCCATGGTAATAGAAAATGTCTGAACATCACTTTCGAACCGACTTCGCGTTTACCTGAAGTACCGATGACAAGATTGCAATCTTCCATACAAGAGTCCCAATCATCATGAACTTGAGCTTCTGAAAGTAACCATCCCGAATGTTTGGCCCTATTACGGGCTATTTCATCATCTGGTTTGCATTCTGGGGCTATCAGGCGTAATGAAGAGTAACCCATGTTGAGCATAGTGCGCGATACTGCACCTAGGTTTCCTGGGTGCGAGATTCCCTCCAATACAACTTGTAAGTCATAGGGAGAGTGAGGCAAGGGCAAATCGAGCCTATCGCCCATTATTTCAGCTCCATGAACCATTTTGGATCACAGGATTGATAGATAAAAAATACCGCTTCTTCATCAGACTCACGGTCTGGCATTATCAACGAGTGTTTTTGCAGTTGATGCTCACGACGCAAGTGATCAAGTAACTTTTGTAACTCTTCCTTAGAGCCATGTACGCTTACTGGGTTCCTTTCCCAGGCAACATTCATGATGAAACCTCAATCGGTTCGGCGCTGACGATAGCGAGTGACGTAACCTGCTATCCAGTTGCGCAAACGCTTTGAGTCGACATCGGTCAATTCCTGAACCATCAATTTATTGTGGTCGAAATCATCGGTGAATTTCTCGCCGTGATCTTCACAGAGAATTATTGCGCGTATTTTTACGAATGTTGGTCTAATATTACCCATCTTCACTCCTCCATTAATTTGACTTCGATCGGGATGTCGGGTTCGTCGTGCCTAGTAATCTGCAATCGGATCTTGCGTGGTGGATTTTCAATCCCACGCTTCCAGATGAATTCGTTGACGTTTGGATCTATCCATACATTTTCGTCTTCTCTGACCTTAAGGTGTTGAATAACTTGTTCTCTGATGATTTGTATGGCTCTTGGTGCACGCTTGTAGCGTGTGATGTTCCATGCGTTGCGCAAAGGCACAACTAATTCGCTGACTGGATTTCTTGCCATAATAATCACCTCTGTAATTTGCTCCGGCGCCAGTGGTGGCGCTTGGGGTGGGAGACTGTGTTGCGGGCTGTTCTAAGCATAACCCAAACTGGAACACGACGGTTCTGCTTGCCTACTTTGAGTAGGCGGATCTTCTTTGCTGCGGGCTTGTTTCTTGCCATTATATTCACATCCTGCGGATAGTGGTTTCCCTTTGCTCGGACTTTAGTCCTGCGAGGATTCTCTTTAACTGATCATCCTCGACTGGAATTGAAATTCTCCCTGTGTTAGCCAACTGGGAAAGATATGTTTTGACTTGAGTTGTAGTCTCGGCATCTACCAAAGAAAGTGTTGCTAAGCGAGAGCGGGCATCTGGTGTCAGAATACTACGCATTGCGTCGTCGAGGGCACTTAATTTTGAATTTTGAGTCTGTGCTTCAATCTCTGCTTCTGCTTGAGCATCGGCTTGTGATTCTAACTGCTGTTGGATCTCACTGCGACGAGAGGCACGTAGTCTCTCCAGTTCGTCATCAGCAGTATCGACCATGGTTGTCACTCTCCTCACTCCCTAATGATTCAATACTTGGATAATCCAGGGTAGGATTTCTCAGCTTCTTCCTTGAGGCTATGTGCTACTTCATCGAGTAACTTCTGACCTTGATTGGTGCAGACTCGGCCAGAATATAATTTCTGATCTCCATCTTCACTGGATACTACTTTGAGGTCAGCCTTAGCAACCAATCCACTAGTCTCTAATTGTTGAAGAGCGACTCTGATGATCTTGCGGCTTGCAGCGGCTGGACGAGCAGGGGCGGAACGAGTTGCTTTTCGTCCACCATAGTTCTGAGATAAATGATTCACACCAATAGGACCGTTACGGGCGACCTTTCTCAGAAGGGCAGCGCAGCGCATAGCCCACCAATCTTTGCTGGTTGGTGGCTTTTCAGTATGGACTCCGGTCTTAACATATGCCGCCCAGTCAGGCATCTGTATCGAATCTAGGGATGCTAGCCTTTGACCAAGGGCTGGGTTGAGTAGGTCCGCAGGAATATCATGGTATGTCGTCACGTAGAACACCGAGCAACTTGGCGACAAAACACCCATATATCAATCGACCGGCTGGCAGGCTCTCTGTTCCCCTTCTATTAGTGGGCAAATTATATCAGAGCATTGATGAAGATTCTGCCTTTGCATCAAACTATGCGGAAGGCACTAGCGCAGAATCCGAATCTTCTTCGCACCCTCCTTGGATTGTCCTTTACATTGATTCTACTACTGACATATGCAGTTTATGGTGCTACAGTCAGTCCAGATTATTACGTCTACCAAAACGAAACAACCGAAACTAATCACGACACTACGGTAGTTGAGCGCCAATACAATGAAGATAAAGATGAAACAACTTGGCGCTGGTATTTCAGTGTTGATTCTGCGAATCTAACATGGGTAAACCTCAGTGCTAATTCACTAGCAAGCGGTTCACAAATCGAATTGCAAAATGCGGCGGGCATTTGGAGTCACGTCTCATTGGGAGTTTCAGACGCAAGAGAGTTTTCATGCGCAGTCAATTGTGTCAAATCTACAAGTCATCTGCGGAATGAAGAAAGTGGAAGTGCGATTATTACTGCACTTACATCAACCGAGCCTGCTCGTCGTGATGGCGGTTCAGTCGCTGCTACTAGTTTGGAGCAAGCTATCGAATACGCGCGTGCTGCTGTCGAATATGACCACGAACCGAGTATATTTGTAAGTGTAGTAATAGAACAAGGAAATAGATCAACCTCGCCAGGAATCGAATTTACTACTGTCAATGAAGAATTAATGAACGTCGAACAATTTAGTGTAGATGCAGTGACGGAATTCGCATGGGCCATGGCCGCAGTCATTGGGTGTTTCACTATGGTACTAATACCATCATTCACAGTTTTCTTTGCAGCAAGAGCAAAAGATGCACGTAAGCAAGGTCAACTCCAGAAAATCGAGTTGATTACATCATCTGCCGAAGAATGATTTCGGCGAGCGTGCTAAATAGAGTGAGGGTTGCTCCCATCTTGGGGCTCATGAAGTTACGACCATTTCTGTTGTTGGCGACTTTGCTTTTCGCGGGCCTTACTCCGCTTACAAGCCAAGCAAGTAGTGGAAGAAGTAGCGGTGTTGACCTTGTTGTAACCGACTTCGAAGCGACTTATACCGATGCAACAGATGCGGTGGAGTTTCGAGTGTTTTCTTCGGCACAAACCGCAGGTCGTAATGATAATCTCTATGTAATTGATGGTCTGTTAAATCATAGGAGTGATTTGGCTTTCACCATAGAGAACAAAGGCACTACCTCAGCAAGTAACACCATCATTTGGCTGTCCATTCAACACGATGAATATGGTGATTTTGAAATATACAATACCTCGAAAATATCAAATCAATTAAACGCTGGCGCGTCTGAAGTTATTACCTTTAAATGGAACGCAAGTTATTCTGGAAATCACACGATGAAAATATACCTAGAAACCTCAGTAATTGATGATGACATGAGTAACAACAACTTCCAAAGGCATCTGACAATAGGTTATAGTTACGATGTTTTTGATGACATATCTCCCTGGGCATTGGGTAATAGCTGGAGTCAAAGCAGCGATACTGCCCTTTCCACCAGCAATTCATTGCACGTCGGAAACGGCCCGTCGTCTAATTATGCCGCTGGGATATCAGTAAATGCGTTGACCCCGATCATGGATTTATCCGATGGTCATCTAGGTTCAAATCGAGCATCTGGGTTTGCATTCTTCTACACAGGTAGTTTGCATCAAAGCGACACATTACGTGTACTCGCTAGCAATTCGGGTGGTGGATGGGACCCCTTGCGAAGTTATACCGGGTTCGTTGACAATGGTTTGTTAAGCAATTGGAATACGGCATTAGGTACATCAAAGGGGCACAGTTCCCCTATAATTCCCTTCAATGCAGCAAATCTTCACGCCAATTCGCAATTGAAATTCGAATTCACATCGGATTCCACTAACCAGGACCTGGGATATTGGATTGATGATTTTGTCATTTTATATGACCAAAAAGCAAAGGATACTGAATTTGGTTTACAAGCTTCTGTAGTCGCTGAAAACGGAGCTCTGCCTGGACATGTATCGAAAAACAGTTTGCGTATTACCAATACAGGAAATGTGACGGACACTTATTCGCTAAGCGTAGAAAGTGTACCGAGTGACCAAGTTGCATACTTCACTCATACTAGTGGCGCTACTATCAGTAGTGCAGGAGTGTCAATCAATCCGGGTGAATCCAGGGATTTTGAATTAAGAATATTGTTGGATGAAAATTCTTCGATGGGTGCTGATGATGTTACTGTCACTATCCAAAGCATGTCAGCAGCAAGTATTCAGAAATCACTGATAGTGAGTGTTTCGGTTCTGGCAACAAACATTCCAAACATCATTTTGCCTGCACTAGATACTCGCTGTTTGCCAGGAAGTTCTTGCTCCTTTGCTATTGAAGTGGAAAACATTGGCGCTGCTGCTGGGCTATTCGATATTGAAATTTCAGAGAAGAATACTCCTAGTGGTTGGACTTTTTCCATGGCATGGAATCAATCCAATCAACAGACCATTGATAATTTGCAATCATCTTGGCTTTGGTTTAGCGCTACAATACCCGAGGGTACACTGCCAGACACACAAGGAGACTTCTGGTTGACCGTCACCCCATTGTCTGATGCAGATGAGGCACAAACATTAGCAGTGAAAGTAAAGGCCTCTATGGTTAGTCTTGCCGAATTAGGATTGGCGGAATTTGATAGTGATAAATTATGGTTAGTCGATGCTGGAGAATCGGTCGTCATCACCTTCACTGTTTGGAATAATGCAAGCAGACTCGATACCTTTAAGCCAGAAATATCCTATCAAGAAAGACCAGGGTGGATTATTCAATTAATGGACCAGAATAGTATCGCTATTAACTCACAAAGTAGTGGAAGTTTTCGGATTAGAATTATCTCGCCAAGCAATGCTCAAGCAGGTGATCGCTGCCCTTCATTGATTGCAAGTATCACAAGCACTCTCTCTAACGTGGTATTCGAAGCCACAGAATGGGATGAAATTGAAATCTTAACTAGAAACGATATCGTATTGAGTTTGGTTGAGATGGAGTCAAAGGTCTCACCAGGGACTCCCTTCCCGATTAACATCAGTATTGAAAATGATGGCAATGGGCCGGCATTAGCGATTTTTGAGATGATTGATTTACCCAGTACTTGGCAATGGTGGGCACTGACCAGTGAAGAGGTAAATGTCACCGACGGCATTGAATTGTCGGTCTCCTATGAACTGAATGATTTTGCGGAAATAACCATCTGGGTTTTACCGCCGATTCTAGAAAGCCCTGGTATCTATCATCAATTCAAAGTAGGTTCATTTGCTCAAGGGACCACTGATTTGAACATCGAGGATAATCTAATTGATTTGACGGTCATCACCGAATCGGTAAAAGAGCCTTTTCTAGAAGGTGAATTGCAAGAACTGACTGCAAAGGTCGGCACGACCGTTATTATCAACATGACAGCTTGGAATCTGGGTAATGCTGAGGATTATGAAGCAAAGGCTAGAATTAGACTCTCCACATCATCAAATAGTGAAGATGCAGTAGCCTTCCTCCTTAGTTCAGGACTAGATGCCGAAGTCGACCAATGGCTAAACTTAAACATGGCAGCAGGAGAATCAAGAATTTTGAGTGCTGAAATTATTATTCTTGATTCCATTGAGTTGAACTCTAGACTAACTCTTACTTTTGAAATGGTAGGCGGCGATAGTGATAATTTGGTCACCATTGAAAAGTCACATACAATTATTGTCACCGATAGACGTTCTCTAACTGTTAGCCAAATGGGGCTGATTGATTCCAAGAATATTGAAACTAGTTCGCTTCCATTTACTATAGATCTTATTTCAACATCAACTATCACTGAGAACCTTACAGTTTCAGGGGTAATACCTCTCGGGTGGGGTTTGATATGCGATGGTAATGCCTTGCATCTAGAAGATACTGAAGTACAACTCCCACCTGGTCATCTTAGTGAACAGGAATATAATTTGCAATGCCTAATAATACGGGAATCAGGGGCTTTCTTGGGAGAAATGGAAGTGAGGGTGATCAGTGATGATGGCGAAATAGATCATCTTATTTCACATACAGTGTCCTGGGATGTTGTGGTTGGCGAAGAGGTATCAGGCTCACTAACTCAGGGAAATATTGCGGGAATAGGTGGAATCGTTATTGTAGTGATAATTTCATTGTTGGTAATAATATTGCGGAGGTATGGCAGTGACCATGATGACGAAGAGGATTTTGCCAAACCTGAATCAGGCCCTCCTGCGCATTTCACTCAAGGACTAGCACAACCAGAACAAGTGTCTTATGCGCAACCTCAAGTTCAACAAACCGTATATGTGCAACCCGCAGTTCAGCACTCAGCATATGCGCAGCCACAGCAGCACAGCGCATACTCACAACCCCAGGTGCAACAGCAGTTGCCATCTGGGCCGCCTGCATCAGCAGGACCTCCAGCGACAACAACAGTCAGTGCAGTTATTGAAGCAACGATTGATACTCCAGCCACTGCCTATGAGAAAGACATGGCTGAATACCATCGTAAAATGGCTGAATGGAATGCTAGACAAGGTCAACTCTGAGGTGTATTCTTGCAGCAATCAAGCGCACTTTGGTATGGCCTGTGGTTTCTTGTATCCTTCTTTGGAGTCGGGACTTGGTATGCAAAAAATATTGCAAAGCGTGAGCAATTGACCAAGTTATTGGCATTGAGCGGAGTAATCTCGATGATTGGGTTATTATTGACGACCTGGTGAGGTGAGTTAGATGGAAAACCCAGCTAGCCAAAATCATCGCTTTTCCAACGCTATCCCAATGCGTTTACCGATTGAATGGACGGTTGAGGGAGAAATCGGTCCGAGACCGGATATCAAAGAGGTTAGTGGTAAACTAGTCAGTATTACAATAGAAAAGAACTTTCGGCGGATTGAACGTATTTTCGCCAAATTATTGCGAGCACCCAAAGTGTTGCATCGACGCTTAGACCGCCAGAATAGTATGCTTTGGGAATTAATGGATGGCAAGCGTAATTTTTCAGAAATATGTGACGTCATGGATGCCACTTTTCATGAAGATGTCGCACCTGTTAGTGAGCGCGTTGCATTGGGAATAGATCAATTCAGGCGTTTGAACCTAGCCATCATTCATGTGCCTGAAGAAGAGTAAGAATCAGTTCTGGAGGACGGCCGATAATAGCGGTCTTTCCATCATCAAGAATCGGTCGTTGTAAGCACTTTGGATGGGTAATCAATAAATCCACAATCGAATCGGTATTATCAAGATCTGTATCTACTTCAAATTCGACCTCCCCAGTACGTACCAATGCCTGCACATCCATTGAAAGGCGGTCGATCAATCCTCTAATCATGACCTCATCAAGACCTGTTTTTAAATAGTCTACAATTGCGAAACTTTTACCACTTTCCTCGCATAATTGCAAAGCAGCACGGCTCTTAGAACATCTTGGATTGTGAAATAATTTCATAAAATCACCTAAAATGGTGCCCATACCAATCTCATACCGATACCATCTGATTTTTTGTCTGGTGCAGCGGTAGCTCGAGCAGCACAACGAGTCGACTCAGACTCGGTAAACCACGAACCTCCCTTATGCACTCTTCTACCATCCCGGGCTTCATCAGCGCACCATTCACCAACCATGCCATGCATGTCAAATAGACCCCACGGGTTAGAGGATTTTTGGCCAACTTGCCTAGTAGTCGCTCCGGAGTTGCCTGCATGCCATCCATGACTATCGAGTTCGTTATCATCATCACCAAAGTGCCATCGTGTTTGAGTTCCAGCACGAGCAGCGTATTCCCATTCGGCTTCAGTTGGTAGACGCCAAGAGCCGCTCAATTCGAATTTCGTCTCATTATCAATTTGATTTAGTTTCTCGATAAAGCGCATAGCGTCCAACCAGCTAATCATTTCGACTGGTTGAAGGCCTGACTCCCAACCTTCTTGGAAACGTGATGGTTCAGTTGCCATTACTGCGCTCCATTCCATTTGAGTCAAAGGCCGCTCACCGATAAAAAAAGGCTGCTTTATCTCAACTTTTTTCTCCTCGAGTTCGTTGAAGAGCGGCCGGCTTGCACCCATGGTGAAAGTTCCCGGCTCACAGAGGATGAAAGTACCACCCCATGGGTTTGAAAAGCGTGGAGTCAAATTCATTCCTCTGCCAAGAATGTAGCCATTTTCAACAATGAGGCGACCATTTTATCGACTCTCTCACAAAGATCTGAATCCTTTAGGCGGCCGTCTTCTGAAAATGCATCCTTCACTTTGCCAACAGCAACCTGTTCTGGAACTACCCAACCATGTAACCAACGCACTGAGATTCGCATATGATTTAGGGTATTGGAATTAGAGATTCCACCGAGGGTCGACATCACAGCAAAGGCCTTGCCACCCACGTGCTTATCATAAATCCAATCCAGTGAATTCTTCATTACACCGGACATTGTGCCGTGATATTCAGGTGATGAGAGAATGAATCCATGGCAAGAACTTGCCAAATCCTGGAACTTCTTGACGTTATCATCTTCCCAGCACCCCTCGGCTCCAACTAAAGGAAGAGGGTTTTCGGCATGATCCCAATGATGAACGACAGCTCCACTTTCAGCAGCAGCGAGCAATGCTTGTTCCACAAGTAGGCTATTCTTAGAAGTCATTCCATATGAACCCGAAATTCCCAAAATCTGTAAGGGTTGAGCAGACATGGTTTGGCGATAGGGTTGCCTCGTATGAACCCACAGGGCAGCAACAGGCAATCCTTATGCCGTGCAGATGTCCCACAGGGGATGGTGCATACCATGTCCGACGCCACAACTCCCACTTCAGAGGAAGAAGAATACGATTCTTCGATTGTCGAAAGTGATGATTCTATTGACGCAACGACGACTGTAGAGGAAGAGGAAAACGAGCAAAGTGGGTCCTTAACCGACAATGAAGAGGAAGAGATTGATGTTGAAGCAATCGTTGCAGAAGGAGAAGTAGCCAGTAGATCAGGAGATCATGCTGTCGCACTTGAGGCTTTTAATCGAGCAATTGCTCTCGACCCCTCCTGCGCTATGGCTTGGTTCAATCGCGGTGTCCTATTAGAGGCCAAACAAGATCCACGCGGCGCTAAGCAATCATTCACCATCTGCCTCGACCTAAATCCAGACCACGGGCCGGCTTTAGCCAATCTAGCCATTCTCTTAGAGCGAGTCGGAGATGATGCGGGTGCCTATTCAATCGCAAAGCGAGCATTACAACACTTCCCGGGCCATCCAACCATCGTCACTTTAATCGAAAGAAGTAAGGCTGCAAAAGTAACAGAAGTAGAAATCGCTCCAGTGATGCCTGATCATCAAACCTCATGGCAAGAAAAAGATCTAAGCCAAGCAATGGAATCTGCCGGTGTAGAAGATAGACAAGCGGTTTTGCAGGAAGCAACGCATCACGATGCGGATGGGAATGCAATACTCGATGCTGAAGAATTGGAGCGAGCAGCTAGTATGGTCCGTGCAAGAGAAGATGCACAAATAATCGCCGATGCACGACAAGAAGGAATCATCGAAAGACCAAATTCGACTGTAAGCGGAAGCATTCCCGATATAGCAGAATTACCTCCTGCAGAGCCAGTAGTGGCGATCGATATTGATGCAATCTGTGAAAAGGCAGAGCATGACCTATTGGCAGGCGAGGCGAAAGGCGCTTTATCTGCATTGAAACCTCACCTGCATGCAGCAGCAGCAAATCATGCAAGGGCGTGGAAAATCGCTGCCGGATCGATGGCAAGGCTAGGATTAGATGACCATGCCATCAATGCTTTCACACATTCGCTGAATTTGGTAGAAGATGCCAAGGCATGGTTCAATCTCGGTGCCTTACATTTGCGTAAGGGCAATAATACAGCTGCACAAACAGCTTTGAGTAGTTCATTGCTCAAAGATGGAAACTATCTCAAGGCTGCACAAAAATTGGCTGAAGTTGCGAAAAGTAATGCAGATGTCGCAGTATATCTCGACGCATTAAGAGCACTTGTCCGAATCGAGAATAATTACCAATCGAGTATAGATTTAGCACAGGAATTGGTAGATCTTGCAGAAGGGGAAGCGGAGATTCTTGAGAATAGTCATGGATTACCACCAACGATTCCACTCGGTCCTGATTTAGCCGCAGAAGCGATATCGCTGCTCGGTGATGAGATATCTCCACTGAAAGCCCGGGCTATGAGTGCATTTGGTGATCATACCAATGCAGTAGTAACATGGAAGGCTATTATTCAACAAAATAAGGATGCTCCTGAATCTTGGAAGGGATTAGCGAAGGCACTGGAAAATGCCGGTGACCTCGCAACAGCCCAACGTTGTCATGAAAAGGCAAATCAACTTCTAAATGGTTCGTCAACTGTTGTTGCTCCTCCGGTAGAAGAAACCGCTGCTGCTAATGTGGCCTTGAGCCAACCAGTTGCGTCTCAACCCATAGCAACTCCACAGCCAAATACCGCAGTAGATCTCGCTGCAGCGGCATTGGAGGCTACCAATGCAGTTTCAATTAATCAACCAATGCGCTCAGATTCAAGTGCTATTGCCAATCAAGACGTGGATTGGTACAATAAGGGAGTGGCATTAATCGAGGATAAGAAATGTCGAGAAGCACTCGGATGCTTTGACAAGGCTCTGTCTTCATTTGCCGGCAATGACCAAATGGTAATTCGAATACTGAACGGCAGAGGTAATGCTTACTATTATCTCGCTGATTATCCAAAGTGTGTTGAATCATATCACCAAGCGATGGTTATCGATCCAACTGCTGTAAGAGGCCAAACGCTCTACAATATGGGCACAGCATATGCTGAAATGCAACGATATGATGATGCTATCAAATGTTTTGAACAAGCAATGCCTCGAGGCTTATCCAAAGAGGAAAATAAATTGGCTAAAGAACAGGTAAGGCGCTGTAGAATACTCCTCAAGGAACAACAGAAGAAGAACCGTTGAGAGAACAGGTTCATATCCATCCTACCCGTGGCATCATCATGGATTGTGGAACTTGCGAAACCGCGCCAGCTGTTTTGATTACCAAACCGGAACCGGTTACTGTGTCATTAACGATTACTGAAAGAGCAACAACAATGCTCACCGATGCCTTTGGCGATGACGACTCACATGCATTATTGGTCGGTGTCAGCAGCGGTGGATGTTCGGGCTACATGTATGATTTACAAATCGTTGAATCAACTGAACAAGACGTTCAGGAATTGAACATTGATGGCTTTCGAGTTCTAGTGCCTAATGCTACCAGCCATCTTCTAGACGGTATCGAAATCGACTTTGTCGAGAAATTGATGGGTGGGGGTTTCAAAATTAATAACCCCAGTGCCGATAGTACCTGTGGTTGCGGTGAATCTTTCTCTTAAGGTGTGAACATGCCAATAGTGGCGAGAGATGCCAGTTTACTGATTGTCAGAGGTGCAGATGCCCTCAACTTCATAGATGGTCTCTCAACTAACTTGGTCAAAAACTTGCAAAGTGGTTCGCATGTGCAGACCGTATTTACCGATCGCAACGCACGAATTATTGATTTGTGTACCTGTTACCACATGGATTCATTCATTGTATTAATCGGCCATAATCAAAATCGTGAAATTTTACTTACTCACTTGAATGGGAGGATTTTGACCTCAGATGTTCAGATATCTGACGCGACAGAGAACAATGATTTCTTTATTGAAATAACCGAAGAAACCAAGGAATATAGCAAAGGTATCACTGCTCTCAGAATTGCTGAGTCCGAAGTTCTACTTGTTGCCAGTAAGGGAACTGGGCCAGATGCCGACATGAATAGGGAACAATGGAATGAATGGCGTATTCAAGAAGTTCGCCCTGATGTAGGTCATGAAATATCAAATAAGTGCCATCCTTTTTCCTGTGGATTGGAACATCTTGTGCACCCAGAAAAAGGCTGCTATATCGGACAAGAAATACTGGTGAGAATGCGTTCAAGAGGCACGATTGGACGTGGTTTGCAACGGGTTGAAAACGGTAGTTGCAAGCCTAATTTCGTCACTACAAAGGGTAAATCCCATTGCTTAGCAATCGTTAGAATCAATAACCGAGAATCTCAGTGAGTTGCTCCTTGTAAAAGTTAGCAGAACCTTGTAGAGATGCTAGTTCATCTGCACTCAAATCCAATTCGAAAATCTGTTCAACACCGTTAGCGCCAAGAATACAAGGAACACCGATATAAACATCATTCAACCCATATTCACCAGTAAGAAAACACGATGCGGGGATCAATCTGCGACGGTCGTTAAGAACTGATTCAGCCATTATTGCTGCGGCAGACCCAGGAGCGTAAAACGCAGAACCCCGTTCCAATAATTTAACGATCTCTCCACCGCCACTAGCGGTTCTGGCAGAGATTTCTGCAATTCTTTCCTCGCTAATTAACTGAGTAATCGGAATTCCTCCCACTGTGGTATAGCGCGGTAGAGGCACCATAGTATCACCATGCCCTCCAAGAACCATTGGGTTGACGTCTTCTTCAGCACAATTTAATTCCAAGGCAATAAAATGAGCCATACGGGCACTGTCAAGAATACCAGCCTGACCTATGACTCGACTAGCTGGGAATCCTGTGACCTTTTGCATATGATATGTCATCAAATCCAGCGGGTTGGTGACCATGATTATGATGGCATCAGGAGCATGATCTTTGATACCTGATCCGACTTGAGCCACAATCTCAGCGTTCTTGCCAATCAAATCCTCTCGGCTCATTCCAGGCTTTCGAGGAAATCCGGAAGTTACTACAATGACTTCAGAACCAGCGATATCTGCATAATCTGCAGTACCGGTAATCGTACCATTGTAATTCAGCACATTTGCATTCTGACTCAGATCAAGAGCTTTACCCTTGGCAAACCCCTCAAAAATATCGAGTAGAACGATATCTGCAATCTTCATCTGCGCTAATACCATTGCACAAGTTGCACCTACATTTCCTGCGCCGATCACTGCTATTTTTCTACGTCCAGTTGCCATTTCAACCACTCCAATACTATCGCCCAAAAGGAGGTTGTCCATAAGGTTAGGCAGTGTTGGGTGGGATACTTGCTTTTGGTTCATCAACCGAGTCGTTCAAAAACAATTTCAAAGTGGCATGAATTATCCAGACATTAACTGGAGGTCTTCATATGCGAATTGGTGTTGTAAAGGAATCTCTAGGAGAGGCTCGTGTGGCTATAGTGCCAAGTAGTATGAAAAAATTGAAAAAAGCCGGTTTCGAGGTAGTTATAGAAACTGGTTCAGGGGTTCTAAGTAATTATCGCGATGAGGAATATACCACTGCCGGTGCCAAGATCTCAACCAGAGAGCAGGCATTATCATGTCCCATTATCATCAGCATTGGCTTACCTGATGTATCTTCTTTGAGCAAAGGGCAAATCGTTGCCTGTGTTAGCGATCCCTTTCGCCATCCCCAAAAGGTCAAACAATGCTTAGAAGGAGGTATTACCTTACTTTCAATGGACATGATTCCTAGACGTCTTTCAAGAGCCCAATCTATGGATGTAAATTCAAGCCAAGATAATCTCGCTGGTTACAAGGCTGTCCTACTCGGTGCAGCCAATGTGGCTCGTGGAATACCGATGATGACAACTTCAGCCGGCACAGTCCGTCCGGCAAAGGTAGTGATAATGGGTAGTGGAGTTGCTGGTTTACAAGCTATTGCGACCGCCAAGAGAATTGGAGCAATAGTCTATGCTTCTGATGTAAGAAGAAGTGCAGCAGAACAAATAGAATCCGTAGGTGGACGATTTATCGAAGTTGAAGGAATGGATGACTTCGAAGATGAATCCGGCTATGCAAAGCCCCTAACACCTGAATTTATCCAAAAAGTCAATGATACCGTTTGTAAAGTGGCTAAAGATGCAGATATCATCGTCACCACAGCCAGAATCTTTGGACGACCTGCACCGATTACCGTCCCTGCATCTGCTATTGCAGAATTCAAGAGCGGAGCAGTTGTCGTGGATATGAATGCTGACGTCGGTGGTAATTGCGAGATGACCAAGCCGGGTGAAATCTTCACGACCGACAATGGTGTAATTATCGTTGGAACCTCAAATCTGCCAGGAACTTTAGCGACAACAGCTAGTATGCTCTACTCCAATAACCTGACAACATTCATAACAAGTCTTGTCAATGAAGGTGAAGTGGTATTATCTGAAGATGATGATGTGCTAGTTGGAGCACCTGAAGGATCAGATTTCCATATCGGCGGGATGGGTGGAGTTCTCATCTGTAAGGATGGAGAAATCCATCATAAGCAATCTCGTCTAGCGGGGGTGGTGCAATGACACCAGAATTATTGATAGGTAGTATTACATTATTCGTTATGGCAATTTTCCTTGGTTTTGAATTGATTACCAAAGTGCCATCGACATTACACACGCCATTGATGAGTGGGGCAAATGCGATTTCTGGAATCAGTATCGTCGGTGCTCTCTTTGGAGCAAATGTTGCTTATGACGGTGGTAATACAGTCACGAGCGGTATTCTAGCCTTCGTAGCAGTGGTATTGGCAATGATCAATGTTGTCGGTGGTTTTGCAGTCACAAATCGTATGCTCAATATGATTGCTGGCAAGAGGAGGAGGGATTGAGATGTTGGAAGATTGGGTTTCAATCGGCTATCTAATCAGTGCAGCCCTTTTCATTATGGGTCTAAAGAAACTAGGTCATCCTCGAACTGCTCCGCGTGGAAATCAACTCGGTGCATTGGCAATGTTGGTCGCAGTATTGACCACGATTGCCGACATGCAATTCTCTGGTGAGATTTACTGGGTTTTAATCGGTTCTGGGATTTTACTTGGAAGTGCGATTGGCTATTGGATGGCGAAAAAGGTCGAGATGACCGGAATGCCAGAGATGGTCGCTCTGTTCAATGGTTTTGGCGGGGCTGCTTCAGCATTAGTCGCATTGTCTGAGTCTATGAAATACATCGATGGGGCTACTCTCCCTGAAGGTCTAGAATTATGGGTGGTTATGATCGCTGCTGGACTTTCAGCCTTGGTAGGATGGATGACTCTTACTGGTTCTTTGCTGGCAATGTACAAACTGAAAGGTGGTATCAGCGTATTTGGCAAGTGGATAAAAACTCCAACTTGGGGTCCTAAATGGCTTAACCCAGTCAAAGTAATATTATTCTTCGGAGTACTTACACTGATTGTGATGGCTGTAAATGATCCTCTTAACAGTAATATTCTCTGGGCAATCATCGCCATCTCTTGTCTACTTGGAATCGTCCTTGTCCTACCGATTGGTGGTGCAGATATGCCAGTAGTTGTGAGTTTGCTAAATTCCCTCTCTGGGATTGCAGCAGCCTTTACCGGATTTATCATCGGCAATAGTGTCTTGATTGTTGCTGGTTCACTAGTTGGGGCGTCTGGATTGATTCTTACCTTCATCATGTGCAAAGCCATGAATCGAAGATTGATTGATGTCTTGTTCAAATCCTTTGGAGGCAGTGGTGACAAGGTGGAATTAACACGCACAAAGGTCGGTAGTGATGCTGATGAAGTTGCAATGATTCTTGATGGGGCGCAAAAGGTCATTATCATTCCAGGCTACGGTATGGCGGTTTCACAATGCCAGCACCAAGTCAAAGAATTCGCAGACCTAATTGCCGAGAAATATGACACGGAGGTCAGTTATGCTATCCATCCAGTTGCTGGAAGAATGCCAGGACACATGAATGTCCTTCTTGCCGAAGCCAATGTACCCTATGAGCAATTAATTGAGATGGATGAGATAAACTCAGAGTTCCCGGATTGTGACGTTGCTCTTATCATTGGTGCAAACGATACTACAAACCCTGCGGCAAGAGGCGACGAAGGACCTCTTGCTGGAATGCCTATCATCGATGCTGATCTTGCACGTTCGGTAGTTATCATCAAGCGAAGCCTTTCAGTAGGCTATGCTGGAGTCGATAACGATTTGTTTTACATGGACAAAACCATGATGCTTTTCGGTGATGGAAAGTTAATGATGGGTCAATTGAATAACGCAATCAAAGAATCGTGAAGCCGCCTTCTTCAGGACCATCCTGAAATAGAAAGGAACAACGTTCAAGAACATGGTTTATCTGGGCGGGTCGTAGGTGATTACATGCGGACGATTACTCGACTGGCACTACTCACCTGCCTCTTGGTAATGCTATTGGCTCCTGTCAATGGATATCCGGGGAGTCAAACCTCTACTGCTCTACAACCGCCATGGACCAATAATGGTGACTTGACCCTGAATACTGGTTGTACATGTCACGGAGCAGGAGCGCCATCAGTCGATGTCGTAATATCGGTATCTGGAGTTCCACGTGCCTATGAACTAGACAAAACCTACAATTTCACAATCACATTACAACACGCTAGTAATGCAGAAGGTGGTTTCATATTATGGGATTATGGAGCTGGAACTTTTGAAGTCGCTGAAGGTGTTGAGATGATCCTTGACGGCACTACTGAAACTGGAGGAATTGGTCACACTGTGCCCGGAAATGACTGGGTGGTAAACTGGACTGCCCCTGCTAGTGATGTAGGTGAAATACACTTTTCAATGGCAGGTAATGCAGTTGATGGACTAGAAGGCGCTAATGCAGGCGATGCATGGAATCTGTTGTCCTTTACTAGTTCCGCACCGGGAACTGCAACCGCTGAAGATAATGATTCCCTAGCTACAAAGACCGTCAGCGTCGGTGATTACCAATCTCTTTTTGTCACAGAAAAAGATCCTGAGGCTCTTGAAGCCGAGCGTCAAGAGGGACTAGCACTGAGTTATTTCGAGATGGGTAATATCTACTTCTGGAGCACATTGTCTATTCTATTAATCGCTGCTGTTCTCCAAGGTGAATTCTATGAACGAAGGTTCGGCGGTGGGCCAACTCACCTAGACATTTCAATCGCAGTACCACAGGGTATTCTCAAAGGAGTCGTTAGCCTTGGTTTACTGATTATTTTTGGTTGGGCATGGGATAGTGGCCAAGCATGGGGCACGCTATTAGTCCTAGGAATGCTAACACTTTGGGGTGGATATTCAACATACAGAATCATTGCCCAAGCCCAAGCACCGGCAAATGACATGGATCTCGTGTGATGAGTCTAATGGGTGGATTAAAACTCGCCGCTGATGAAGATTTACCCCTCGATAACCATCTAAGTGAATTCTCTTATCGAGCCTCACTATTATTATTGTTAGTTGCAATACTAACTGTGGTGTGGTCATTCCAGATTGATTCAATTCTAACTTACACCATGCGAGTTTTAGATCCATGCCTTGATTCTTGTATGAACGTATTCGAACCGGCAGAATGGACGGCTTTACGATGGTTAAGTTCGGCACTGCTCGCCATGATTAGTGTTGGACCACTAGCTATCCAGCAAATATATTCGTTCTCTGCACGAGGTTTAATGCCAGCAGAAAGACGTTGGTTACTGAGTTGGCTTGCCAGTACATGGTTACTGGCTTGTGGCAGTATTTACTTTACGATGAATTATCTTATGCCGAAGTTTTTCGCAATGGGTCATTCGGTTCAAGCAGATGTTGGACTGATTGGACGTTATGATGCCGCTGAAACACTAGGATTGTCGTTAGCATTAGCTTGGTCCGAATTGATGGTTCTTATCGCAATTTCAGCATTGATTATTGCTGGTAAGACAAATATGGTTCATCGTGAAAATGCCGATGGCTGGCGTTTACGTATTCACGGAACCATGGTAATGCTTCTCTGGTTAGTCATGCCTGATTCAACTCCTGGAGCATGGATTGGAATAGCAATAATCGCAGTGACTTTGGTCGAATTTTTCGCCCATGGGCCATTGAATCAAAGTATGCCGACTCCCTTCAGGTTGAAGGAAATACTCGATACGGAGGGAGGCTTACGTCGAATATTGATGGCCGATTGTGCCTGTGAAGCTGCCTGTCCGAAAAATGACATTCCAGAAAACATTGGAATCTTTTCTGCCGATGGACTATGCTCGAGAGCGAGTGAACGAGATTCATTATTACAGGTGATAGCACACTCAAAAATTACAGACTTAATTATCACTGGATGTGACTCCTCACCTCTTCCTGACTCATTTAAGCAAAGTCTGCAGTCATTGCAATGTGATCTAAGAGGGCTCGACTTAATGAGGATAGCAAATAGCCGCACCATAAAGCAAGAGCCAATCGGACTTGATGCAGATTTGGCAAAGGCTAGCATGATCGATCCATGGTCCAAGGAAGTTGTTCAAAATAAATGTCAAGAAATATTTATGACTCATAACGAAGTTGAATTTCTTATAAGTTCTAAACCCCCGCCATTTGGCCTGCAGATGCAGCCTGATCAGGCTTGGTTGCAGATAGAATTTGCAGCAGAATTTGCCGACTTCCTTGATACACAAGCAGTTAGATATCGTTTAATCTGAACAAGCATCGGAGCGAAACCATTCAAACCATAGAGAGGAAGGGAGCAGCATGCGAGCCTCAATAGCGGTACCGGTCGCCGTCCTGCTATTGCTTGTAGGTTCGTGGTTCGCAATGAATGGCGAAATCGTCGAGAATTGGATTGATGAGCAGAGAAATTCCTCTGAAGAGGACACCAATAACTTAATCGGACTCCAGAATAATGAAACTTGGATTGTAGTAATGGTAGACTTTTCAGACAATCCGGCTGGCAGTGGCGAAGATCCATCTACCGCTGCCGGAATAATTCGTGACGTCGCTAATCCATTCCTCAACCAAACCAGTGGCATTGATATCGAATTAAATTTGATAATTTACGATGAGGTGATTCGGGCTAAATTTCCAATGACAACCTATGGGGCTGATTCAGGCTCGACAAGGGATGCCGGAATAGATGGTGTCAATCCTTCCACATTAGCCACTGAAGTGGTTAATCAAATCGGTGATGATGTTGCTTGGGAACAAGCAGATTACAACGATGACGGCGTAGTAGACCGCTTTCTAATCCTTCATCCAGCAGAACCTCAGGAGGATGGTGGCGGTGGAAGTAACCGTATCTGGAGTCATTTCTCACAAATGCCTGGGGTGCTTGAAACCAAAGGAGAACAAAAGATTGAGCACTATGTTATTGCCTCGATGGCATCTAGTAAATATCGAGGAATAATAATGCATGAAATGCTCCACCAAATGGGTGCAGTAGATCTATATCCTGTGCATGATGCAGTTACTATCGACAATTGGAAGGGAGTCGGAAATTGGGATATTATGGCTAGCGGGAATTGGAATGGACAGGGTATTTGGCCAGCATTACCTACCGCTGCATCAATGGAATTACTGGGTTTTGATCGCTTTGAAGAATTAACTCCATCTTGGCCTCAATCAAGTGGTGATTGTTTTGGGCCGAATAAGGCACTAATGCAAATGGCAGAAGGAGGATCGGCAATCCGTATTGAAATCGAAGTAGGAGAATATGTATGGATTGAGTTACGCGGGGGTTCCGGTTTTGATAATCATCTCCCTGGCGAAGGGGTGTTGCTACTTATTCAGGACATAACCAGTGGTGATATCGACGAAAATAAGGTCAATAGCCATCCAGATAACCCTTGGCTGTCTGTACTAGAAGCAGATGGAAGAAATGATCTTCTAGCCGGTGTTGGTAAAGGAGAACTAAGTGATCTATTCCAAGATGGAGATGTTTTTGGTAGCGATGGTATTTTAATTTACAATAGGGATGGTATATTGGTTGATTGGAATGCGACAGTCAGAGATAACAATGGTACGACTTACATCGATTTCTCCTCATCTGGATGTGGTCATTCAATCGATGTTGACTTACCCGATCATGGTTCCATTCTTCTTGCCAACGAATCGATCCCGATAGAAATCACTGGCCCTTGTAGTAATCTCAGTGAAAATATCAGTTCTACTGATGGACGAAACGTCACGTTGGACAATGGTTATCTAGTCTTCGAAGTACCTGGTTTTGAAATGAATAGAGGCTATATTCGTGGAGAAATTAGTTGTGATGAAGGTTCATCTATAATTCTAAATCATGAATTTCTTGTCACTCGAAATAGACCGGTCCCCACTACCTTTGCCAGTGATATTCCCATTATTGAAAGTTCGAAAGTTCTGATTCCATTGACTTTTGAGGGTAATGGTAGTCAATCTTGGATAGTCGGAATAGACGGCCCATTAGCACGAATTGCGCAAACCCCCCAAATTCAAAATCTTGGTAACGGGGATGAACTAGTGATAGAAATCAACCCCGATAATCTATTGATTCCAGGGATGTCAGCCAAAGGAAATATAATTCTTGCAACCGAGTCAGGACACCGTTGGGAATTAGAAGTGACATTAACCGCACAAGGAGAGGAAATGTCAACCTTTGACGAATGGCGACAACCAGAGAGAGTTCTCCCCCTTGCTTGTGTCTTGGCTGCCCTTTGGTTTATTCTCGGCATCAAAGGCTCAAACTCGACCCGGCAGCCAGCGTCTAAATTCGAGGAAGGACCAGGTGTTATCATCCCCGTCCATAGCACAAACCCACCTTTTACTGACTCCCTCGGCGAGACGGACACAGAGACTGATCCCCTGCCAGTCACCACTAACTTCGTCGACCATTTGCAATAACCAAGGTGCGTGAGAGTTCTCGATCCAATCCTCATAAATCCGCCAGCGGCAGCCATACTTGAAACCGGGACGCATAATCAGTCCTCGTTGCAAGAGGTCGTCGAATAGGCTGGTCGTTCTATTTTCCACACCATCTATCCAATCTGCTTCGTCTTGACGAAGCATACGACCACTTAGATGGTCAAAACCTAGTGAACGCTCTGACCAAATACTAGAATCTGCAATGAACCAACCGCCCTCATGTGAAATTCTCTTCTGCCACATTTCTTGCATATCCTCCCGTTTTGGAACAATATTGGTTCCTGTTGGTTCTATCATTGCTAGACGATACATTGTAACATCCATCTCTTGGTCGACAATTGCCAATTCTGCAACTCTTCCTGCTGCCGATACAGACAAGACCCAGCGGCTTAACTCAACCCAATCAAGAGCATCTTCGGTCATCGCCCAACGCACTTCAGCACATGGTTCTGAATTGGAAGGATGATCTTCTCTTGACCAACGAAGAGCCCATGTAGAGGGGGCGCAATCCAAAGAGAGATGGGAAGCAGGTACCAATCTTTCTCCACCGGAACGTATGTGTTCGAACACAACAGAACGTTGGACTAAGCGCTCATCAACAATTAATGTATCCTCGATCCAAGTTTCGCTTGGCAGAGGGAAGTGGCGGTGCCAATGGCAGAATAAGACCTCCTCCGCAACCACGAGGATTGCACCATCAGTCAAGTTCTTGCCAAGTGCTGATTTTTGGTATAGACGACTGGAGACGGGAGCTGGTATCAGCCAGCCACCATCGGTTTCCGTTGGCGGCTCATTAGCAATTGTAGGACCATCCTCATCGCCTTGTAACCAGAGAGGACGAGCCGTTCTTTTCCGAGGCTTTGACTCACGTCGATGCTTCGCCATGACTGTGGTAGAAGCCAAACCATATTGAGTACGCCGGCTGATTAAAAATTCTCCATATCACTGTTAGACCGAGAAGGTAATCACCCACCTATCCCTGTTAGGAGTCGGGGCGAGACATGGTTGACGGATATCTCGGGAGTTTAACCACCGAAGATAGGACTCTATTGCACCTTCTTGACCATCCATTGCCCAAGGGTAAATGGGAGGCCCCCGAAGCAATTACTCAAGCCGGCATTTCTGCTGCAGTTCACGTTCAACGCAAGCATGTGCCGCGGACTTTGAAACGTTTAGAAAAGAATGAAGATCTTACCGTCACCCAACGCCATATCCCAGGGGCAAAACAAAAACGCAGAGTTTACTCACTCTCAATCCAAGGAAGAGAAAAAGCCCAAGAATTGCTAGAAAGCATTGTTAAGCTTGAGATTATCCACTTCGATAAGACTTGTATTGTCGCTGACATTCACATAAAGGGTCAACCTATTATGATTACTCTGTCGCACTTGGATGAAGGTATGCTATACCACGAAATACCGGTGATTTCTTCAGTCTCCAATCCGGAAGGTGTTGCCTCGTTAGATGCCCAAGTTGGAGAAGAACTGGTCCGCAGAATGTTCGCAACAGCATGGAAGGACGGAAAGATCACTAAGGACGAACAGCAATTACTCAGTGACGTGGTAGATTTTCTCTCCATGCATCCTGAGCGGGCAAGACGTCTTTCTGAAGAGGCGAGAGGAAGCCCAGACAATCCACCTCCTGAAGAGGTCTATCTCGATATGCTGCGACAGGCTCTAATCGATGGGGAACTGGCTGATGATGAAATGGCTTTGATTAAGACCTTCCAAATCGCCTTTGATATTGACGAGCATGCCCATACCAGACTTATGGAAAAAGCGCGTAGCGAACCTGCTCTTCCCGATAATGTCCGAACTTACAAGTTAACTCTCGATACCGCAATGGAGGATGGTAAGATTACCTCCGACGAGGAAGCAATGCTCAGAACTTTGCGTGAAGCCCTGAATGTAAGTATGTCAGAGCACGCTAGGTTATTGGCTGAATTACGCGATCAAATGTAGGGAAGTGAAATCATGGCTATGAATGAAGATGAAGTGGAACTCCATACGCGCTTAAACAAATTGAAAACCATATTTACGACGCCTAGTGGTGGGAATGTGGTACTTGTAGGAGACGTAATGTTAGATAGGTATATTCACGGCTATGCTAATGATTTGAATTCACGTGCCCCAGTGCCTGTGCTCAAAGAGACCAGTCGCTATGATGACGTCGGTGCTGCAGCGCATGTTGCTAGAGGACTCAAATCTCTCGGACTAGCAACATCTCTATTCAGTATCGTCGGCGATGATGAATCTGGTGAGATAATTATTGATTCCTTGGAGGAGGAAAATATCAATTGCTCAGGAATAGTAGCTGTCGAAAATAGAGTTACAACCGTTAAAAACCGTTTGATTGCCAGTCGACCTTCTTTGATTACCAATGAACAATTACTATTACGTTGGGATATCGAAGACGATGGGGATGTTCCAGAAGAAGCACTTCAAGCACTGATAGATTCGGCTATGGAGAAGATGAATGAATCAGATGTATTGGTGATTTCTGACTATGGTCATGGTGTGCTCACCGATTGGGGTACAGAAAAATTGATCAAAGCCGCTAAAGCGGCTAATATTCCAACTATATGCGATCCTAAACTTACCGGCCTTCATCGAATAAAGGGTGTAGACTGGGTATTATTCCAAACCAGAGGGTTAGAGTTGTTGCGTCGAAGAATGGGTGCAGCAGATGCCAGTGAGTGCGCTGCTAGACTGCTAGAAGAAAATGAATGGTCAAACCTCTTAGTACTGGGAGGCGAAGCCGGAGTGACAGTCTATAATGCTAAAGAAAAGGAAATTCACGTGCGCTGTACTCTTGGACAACCGCTGCAAGTGATTGGTTTGCTGGATGCTGCTGCTGTAGCCGTAACCTCGGCCCTTTGTTTGAAACTCAGTTCAGCAGAGGTGGCTTATCTTGCAAATGCTGCCTGCGAAGTAATTATGTCAACCGAGGGGAGATTCACATTAACCAGAAGTGATCTAAGTAATCGGCTCGATGAAGTCTCTTGGAATATGCAGATCTCCAAGCGGTGATATTTGTGAGTCATTGGCAATTATCTGCAACTGCAGATATAGGGATAAGAGCCTTTTCTAATAACAAGGCCAACCTTTTCCGAGAGGTTACTCTCGGGATGCAAAATATCACCTTAAGCGAAAAGGGCAGTCGGCAAATCACAGGCTTGATTCGAGCTACTGCGGAATGGTCGGTGCAATTAGATAATTGTGACCAACTTGAGTTACTGCTCCTAAAATGGCTTGATGAAGTGCTCTTTATGGCTGAAGTCGAAGGTAAATTTCTCATAGATTTACAACCAATGCTTACAGTCGATGAAAGCAATGTATTATTTCGAGCGCAAGTGAGTTACGTACCTTTAGAAATGGTCGAGAGAGGAATCGAAATAAAAGCAGTAACTAGCCATGGCTTGCAGTTTAAAGAAGTTCAAACTGGAGAGTTGATTACTAGTGATGATCTCGATATTCCAACTTTTGAAGGCCCTGGGTGGCACGCTGACATTCTTTTCGATATTTGATTAGGATGGGCACTCATCCCATTCGATGTCATCATCGTTTAGTGGCTGGGAAATAAATAGTAATTCCTTGACTGGCGTTCCATCAGACCAAGTTCCCGTCACCACCGCTTCACCATTACTTTCCATGAATGCAATACGTGCATTTTCTGCTCCTTCTAAATCTGCTCTAGCCATTGAAGAAATATAATCAGATTGGGCCTCGATTCGGGGATAATAAGCGATATTGGCAAGAGAATCTCGGATGAAGGAAATCTGCTGAAAATGGCTTGCAACCAGAGGAGGGAATCCATAATAATCATTTTGAACAAGAATAAATCTAACTTGGTCATCCGGTAGTGGATTAGAATAATCACGATTAATCAATCTATCATGATGCCAACGTCCAATGCATTCTGCAACAGTGGTATCAGCCTCATATTCAATGATGTTTATCAGGCTGTGATCAGGCAATAGTGACATGTTTCCTCGCAATTCACTATCCTCTGCATGAATCCATGGAGCTTCGAGATTCATGACTAGAGATTCATTACCCCATCCTCTTTTCAATGCTTCACTAACCACATAGAATGAGGTTCCACTACCCATACTATGACCGCCAACCCACAGGTGTGAACGATCTATGCTCGAATTACCTAGAATCGATTTAGTATCTTCATTCGCTTCGATATATTGCAAACCCAAATCTATACCTTCTAAGGCCATGGTATAACGCGGTAAATGTGCTGGATTATTAGAACCACCAAGGTATTTGACCAGTTCAAAACTCTGATCTACCGATGAATAATCGACTTCAGAGGCATATTCGGGGAATATTGCCACTAAACCTTGTCCCGCAAGAGAAACCATCGTATCATGATAGTTTTCTATATCAGTGCCGCTAAAGCCATGTAGGTAAATTGCGAGACCGATTTTCTCTGAATCATAATCAACTGGGAGATACATATGCACTTTCCAATTTCTAGTGGCTTCATCCTCAAACCACCAATCGCTAATTTCGGTAGAATATGATACTTCGAGTGAAAATGATTCCACTTCATAGGGCATTATCCCACTAGCATAACCTGTAGTTGGTCTTAGGGGTGGTTCAGGTTTTAATCCAGCAACAGCAGAAAGATTAGGAAGGATCAGAATCAGAGACAATAACAAAACTGAAAACAGGCTAATCAGAATAGGCGAATCAGATTTTGTGATTAGACTAGAATCCATTTTGGATATTTTTTCGTGTACTATTGAATGAGATATCATCGCAGATAATAGAATCATTCCCAATACGAATGGAACGGTCATCACGGCACCTCGAAAGACGGTCATATCGAAATAGAAATATGCAATTACCAATGAGATAGTACCGCCGATTATGAATGAAGTAATCCATTGATGGCGTGATGCAAAACGATGACCTCTGATTCTAAGTGAAAGAATAATAGTAAAGGAAAGCGCGATAAATGCTATTATTGCTAACCAACCAACTATCAGGCGTAATAATAGACCTGTAATAGCCATTAATATCATCAGATTCCATAGTGAACTTTCAATACTTATTCCAAACACTTTTGCAATTGCAAGAAATAACCCACTAACCAAAAAACCACAGATTGCAGCAAACCAAGTAGTGGTTAGCATTTTTCTCCAGTTCATAGATTCCACCCTGATTAGTAATCTGGCCGAAGTAATGTATTTCTTAAGTTTGACAGTGTGGTTGACAACACCAAATAATTATACAGTATAAATCAAAATACAAGTTTGAAGAGATAAAAGGTGGGAACTCCTCGGGTGGACTCTCGTACTCGTGGACCAAATCCACAGACTTCCTCCGCCCCGAATCCCCACGGCACCCATGGCCCCAGGTAGGGCTGCTCCGTTCCCGGCCTGACCTGATCCCCCGGTTATTCTGTCCCCGTTGCCTTCCGGCTACGGTTCGCGACACCCGGGTCACGTGGGGGCGAGACATCGACGTCCGCCTGTAGAAATCCACGAGCCGGCAAAGCCGCCCCGAGGCATTCGGACCGCCATCTGCGATTTGCGGAAAAGGGCACGCAAACTCCCCTCCTATCCCGTTGTGCGGTTTGGACGGTCTGCTTTCAACTCTTTGCTTCTTCATACTTTGAAGGACAACTGGTCTTGATGATTTCAGCGTGGAAAATCCACTTGCCATCTTTTTCGATAAGTTCGCCCTCTGCGTAGACTGTACGGTTATCATCCAGTCCATTAGAAACAGCAGCTCCGGAGAAATCTATCAACAACTCTCGATTCTCACCATGAATCATGAAAGTTAGAGTTGAGTTGTCGATACTTCCATTGGTCACTTGACCTCTGATGGCGATCTTATCACCAGAGCGCTGTTCAGGGTCATCCATCAACTCGTCGACAGATAAAGTTGGATCTGGGGTTTCTAGAAGGAAAGTTGCTGCCAAAAGCATAGTCATCACCCCACCGATGATCATCAGACGCAATCTCCTAGTTAACATCAAATCACATCCGGGCTAATCCTACCGCTTCATTCAGTGAAGAAAGGCCTTCATCTTTAAGTCGCTTCTTTAGTCCATTGACAATATCTTTTATCGAAGAGGGGCCATTGAACACCAAAGTACTATAGATTTGAATCAGACTAGCCCCATTGATTATTTTCTGCCAAGCATCCTCAGCGTCACAAATCCCCCCGACACCGATTATTGGCCAATTACCATCTGTTAGGTCAGCAATTTTACGAATCATTTGTGTCGATAAGTCATTCAATGGCTTACCGGACAAACCACCTTCTTGTGACATGATTTTTCCCTCATCTGGACGACTTGTCGTAGTATTGGTGGCTACTATTCCGGCACAACCCGATTCTTGCGCCACTTGTACTACTGTTGCTAGATCATCATCGCTAAGATCAGGGGAAACCTTGACTAGAAGTGGTACTTGACGCTCATTTTTGAGTTGGCAAGCCTCGATGATTTTCTTTAATTCATCACCGCTTTGCAATTTTCTTAATCCAGGGGTGTTCGGGCTGCTGACGTTAATAACAAAAGCATCAGCAAAGCCATTGAGGCAAGCTACAGTTGTGGCGTAATCAGCGGAGGCCTTTTCCAGTGGTGTGTCCTTAGATTTACCGATATTTATCAGAAGTGGAACTTTTGGAAGCCCACCTCTATTCAGAGACTTTAACAGTCTTTTCTGGGTTTTCTCACTCCCAGGGTTGTTGAAACCCATGCGATTGATCAATCCTTGATGAGGGGAAGAGCGAAACATCCGAGGCTTTGGATTACCCTGTTGTTCTAGCATCGTAATCCCACCCATCTCAATAAAGCCAAAGCCCATAGACTCCCATCCCTTTAGTGCTTCACCTTTTTTATCCATACCTGCAGCAAGCCCTAACGGGTTGGAAAAATCTAGATCTAAACATCTCTGTGGTAATTCATGTGGGGAATAAAGTGCTCGTAGAAAGAACCTGCCAATGAATGATGAGGACTGTATTCGCAGCATAAAAAGTGAGCGTGCGTGAGCCTTTTCACTATCCATCACAGCCAGTAAAGGTCGGACGAAAAGACGGAACCCAAGACCCATTACTTAATCGGAGCCGTGCCACATCCTTCAAGGCTTGCCCCCATATCGCCGGGTATGGACATGGATGATTTGCGGTGGCCGTCATTGAGAGAGGCTGCGAGAAGATTCCTGCGAACTGAAAAAAGTGTACTTGCAGTTCCTGCTTATGACCGTTTTAGTGCAATCGGATTAGTTCAATCAATTGCTGATAATATTCCTGAAAGACTCTCCTTACCGAGCATTACCGATGGCCTGCACGGTGTGAAGGGGTTATTCCAGTTGGGTGGACGCGAACCAAGTTTGGAAACCTGCTGGGTACCTGGTAACCATATCTGGAATGACTTCATGGCTAATTGTGTAGAACTATTGCAAGCAGGCTACCCCGGTTGTGAAGGTTGTGCAGGACCTGGTGCGGATGAAGAGTGGGATGAAGCCGCTCGCAGAGTGAAATTATCCAAATGGATTTGAGTCTGATTTTTCACAGGTACTATGTACCTGTTTGAGAGCGACGCATGAAAGCGTTCAAGTTCTTGGCCGAGACCCGCCGAAGACATGGCAAAGGTTGTTGTCGCTGAGAAGCCGAGTGTTGCTGCCGATATCGCCAAGGTTCTTGGGGCATCTACCCAACACGAAACCCATTGGCAAGGTGATGACTTAATTGTCACATGGGCAGTTGGGCATTTACTCGAATTAAAAACACCCGAAGAATACGATGAAGCCCTGAAAAACTGGCGTTCTTCGATAGACAAGCTACCCTTCATCCCGGAGAAGTTCGAGTTGAAACCAATAAAAGTCAGAGGTAAAAATCAGAAGCAACTCAGTGCAATTAAAAAATTGATTACTGCTAAAACTACAACTGAAGTCATAAATGCATGCGATGCTGCCCGTGAAGGAGAATTGATTTTTCGTAGGATTACTGAGTGGGCTAAAATAAAATGCACCTCATCTCGCATGTGGTTACAATCTTTGACATCAGGTGCAATTCAAAGTGCTTGGGATGATCGCAAGTCCTCAGCAGAATTCGATGATTTGCGCGATGCTGCAGTCAGTCGGGCTGAAGCAGATTGGATAATCGGCATGAATGGTTCAAGAATTGCAACCACGTCTCTTCCTCGTACAAAAAGAGAAAGCGGCTCGATATCCCTCGGACGTGTTCAAACTGCAACTCTTGCAATAATCGCTGATCATGAAATCGAAATACTTTCTCATTGTCCAGACCCGTTCTGGGAATTAAAAATTGAATTAGCAGCAGGTGATGCTAATTGGTCTGCTCGCTGGGAAAGAAAGAATCACAAGGAAGATATTGATAACCCAGAATTAAAAGCACATCGTATAATGGAACTTTCTGAAAAAGAAATGTTAGAGAAGGTTATCGATTCTAGTAGTGAAGTTCAGGTTGAAGAGAAAAAGCGTAAGAGTTTGGAAAAGGCTCCGCTTCCCTTTGACTTGACTGCTTTACAACGTGAGGCAAATGGAATCTGGTCATGGTCGGCCAAGAAGACCCTTTCATTGGCTCAGGATCTATACGACACTTACAAACTCACAACTTACCCTAGAACTGATTCAAGACATCTTACCACAGACATGAGGGATTCGGTAGACGTGACGATTAAGAAACTCGGTGCACAGAAATCTTATTCGGAACACTCAAACAATCTCAATTCGATAGGGCTAGTCAATACGGAGCGTATCTTTGACGATTCTAAAGTCAGTGATCACTTTGCAATAATACCCACCGGGAAAATTCCCGACCCAGATTTGGGAAGTGAACATTCACGGCTCTATGACCTAGTCTCTCGACAATTCCTATCTGCCTTCCATCCCCATGCAGAATGGGAAGTGCAGAAAAGAGTCGCAACAAAAGATGGCGAGGAATTCAGCAGAGAGGTTAGAAAAATCGTAACCCCAGGTTGGCGTGCAGTGCGACCAAAGAAAGACAATGTCCCTGAAGGATGGAATGAATTGCCTAACTCGAGTTGCGTTGCGGATATGGTTAGTAGTGAGTTCACCGAAGAGATGACTAAACCTCTAAACCGTTTGAAAGAAGCAAAGTTACTCAATTTGATGGAGCATGCAGGTCGTCGTATTGACGATGAAGAACTCGCTGAGGCGCTCAAAGGCAAAGGCTTGGGCACTCCAGCCACACGTGCTGAAACCATTGAGAAATTGATTTCACGCGGTTATATCTACCGCTCTCGGAATGGTGCATTACGTGCTAGTGCTCTCGGCATTAGAATCATTGATGTTCTACGACAAATACCAGTGGTCTGGATCACATCCCCTGAATTGACGGGAGAGATGGAGTCTATACTTGGAATGGTACAAAAAGGCCAATCAAGTCGTGGAGAATACATGAATCAAATCAAGGAGATGGTCGGTGAGATGATTGACAAAATACGTGATCACGATCGTTCAACACTCTACGATAAAGTGCCATCAATTGGTGATTGCCCGCTTTGTGGTCTCGAAATTGAGGAAACTGCGATGAGTTATCGTTGCTCAGCAAATTCTGGAGCCGACAAAGGTTGTGCACTGATAATGTGGAAAGATGCATCAGGACGTTGGTTCGATCGAACCACTGCTACGCGACTCCTACAAAATGGTTCGATTAGCGATTTACATGGTTTCTTCAATCAAAGCGGTGAACAATATACCCGCAATGTAGAGATGAAGGGCGGCAAAGTCGTGGTTGAAGGAAGCGCCGCGGCAAAATCAAGCAGTAGCGACGAAGAGGTTGCTAAATGTCCTGTGTGCAAGAGCGGTACTGTGAGAATAAGTACTGAGATTTACTCATGTGATGAGGAGGAATGTACATTCCGAGGAATAAAGCGAGAAATGTGTAAGCGCCCGATCTCAAAAGAGGAGGCTCATTCGATTCTAACTACCAATAAATCACCACTGATTATGGATTTTATCTCAAAGAGAGGAAAAGAGTTCCCCGCCTATCTAGTGCTGCAAAATGGTAGAATAAAATTCGAGTTCCCTCCGCGTGAAGCAGATCCAAATGCCAAGAAGTTTGAAGTCGTCGAAGGAGATGTTGGTCTCTGTAAAAAGACAGGGGTAGCAGTTATTGAAACCGAGACTCACTACCGGGCTACAGAGAATGACAAGGGCTGTACCATTAACATTGCACGAGAGATTTCAAGTCGAGTGATTTCTCGAGAAGAAGCAAAAGAAATAATCGAAAAGGGCAAGGTCGGACCATTTGAAGATTTACTCTCAAAAAAGACAGGTAAACCATTCTCTGCTATTCTATATCTGAAGGCAAACTTTCAGGTCGGATATCGCTTTGCTAAGCGCTAATATCCAAAAACTTGACATCTGCTCAGCTAGACGCCCCCCTGTGGACCAATATCAAGTCCTGATTGTTGGCGCGGGCCCAGTCGGAAGCAGAATCGCCACAGAACTGGCATTGCGTGATATTTCTGTGCTATTGGTAGAAGAACATTCTGAAATAGGGAGGCCATTCCAATGCGCTGGTTTGGTAAATCCCTCCTCTATGGAAATTGTTGGCCTGACTGAAAGTATTTTACAGAATATAGATGGAGCAAAAATTCACTCCCCGTCTGGAACGATGGTACAAGTTGGGACAGAGGGAAGAGTCAGAACTCACGTTGTGTGCCGCAAGCGTTTCGATCAAGGGGTCACACGTCAAGCACAAGAGGCAGGAGCTCACCTTTGGCTGCTTTGTCATCCTTTGGAAGTTGAGACTAATCCCGAGGGCCATAATGTCATTCTGATGCGAGAAGGCAAAAAGGTCGAAGTCAAATGCAAATTACTCATTGGTGCAGATGGTGCTCATTCATGGGTACGCCGTACATTCAAAATGGGTAGACCAACCGAGATGATGGTCGGATTTCAAAGCGAGGTAGTAGGGTATGAGAGCGAGGATAATTGGTTGCAGATGTATTCTGGAGATGCTGTCGCAGCCGGTCTTTTCGCCTGGGTTATTCCATCAGGACTAGGCACACATCGAATAGGGGTATGGGCCAAACCAGAGGATCTAAACGGACGTAGTGTAGAAGAACTTTACGACACCCTCCTTGACCATCCACTATGGCGTGAAAGGTTTTCCAACTGCAAGGAAATTGCAAGATATTGCGGACCAATACCTTGCGGAGTAATCAAGAAACCATGCAAAAATCGCATTTTATTGATCGGTGATGCTGCTGGAATGGCTAAACCAACGACAGGTGGTGGCATTGGCCCAGGATTCAATCAGGTAGCTGCGATTATCGAAAAACTAACAAAAGCTATCAATGCTGATAAATTATCTGAGAAATCATTGAATTCGATATGTAAACCATATAAGGAACTAAAGAAGGATCAAGCAAAAGCTCGTGCATTGAGAGATTTATTGGTAACCTCACCCTCTGATGAGCAATTGGATTCTCACTTTGAGATGTTTAACCGCAAAGATGTTTTAGAATTAATCAATAGTGAAGGTGACATTGAACATCCGGTAATATTGGGAATGGCGTTGTTGAGAAAAGTTCCTAAGTTTAGAAAACTGGCTGTTAAAGCAGGAATAAAAATTATTTTTGCCTGAGGTGTTACCATGGGAGAAAAGATCAAAGTCACTCAAAGGGTGAGATTTCCGCCCTTTGGGACTGATTCTTGGAATGCTACTGAATTACCTATCAGTGAGGTGATCTCGCATGAGAACAACCCCTCGCCTGGCTTCTTTGTGGGTGACAAGGATGGGTGGTTTGTCGAACGAATTATCGATTCTGAAAAAATTCATCCATTCACAGGAAAGTTCCCTTCAATAATCGATAGGCAAAGACGTGGTTGGTATCTAATCCCCCATCCCATTCATGCTGCAGCGAGGAGAATAATCACACTCTCAGTAGCGACACTATTAGTGAGTTTGATGTATTTGGCTATTACACCAATTCTTGAGAATGCTGGCATCCCAACCTTTGGCACCACTAGCCTAAGACTCGGGTTGCTAGATTACCCCTTGCTTGCGGTGATCGTAGTGCCATTAATGCTGATACCTATCCTCTTGAGAATAGGAGCCAATCTCGGAGATTTGTCACGGCAAAAATCATTTCTTTACAATGCCCCAAATTCACCTTTAATCGAATTTGATGAAAGCAAAAATGATTGTTTGCTAAAGGGTAAATTGACTTTTCCTGAAAAGCGAGATGATTGGAAGAATGTATCGATATCATGGCGTGTTGGGATTCTACCTCCGTCTCGTGAAGCGATTTTCAAGGCACAGGGACGGCCTGAGAAAGGGCAACCACCCCCCGGCCTAGCCACACCATTACCACACTATTGGGAACGGGGACTCGATGATGGAACCGGAACTGGAGAAGATGTCCCAATGCAACGTAATGACTTACCAGGAGGTATTTTCTTACGCCCAATGAGGATCATGGCTCTTGGAGGTAGAGATAATATTTCAGAGGATGGAACTTTTACTTTGGATTCTCCAAATGATATATGGCCGGGGAGTTTTTACAGTGATTTAATTCGAATTCATTGGGAAATAGTCGTCAAAATCCGAAGAGATAAAGGTGGACCCCTTCTGTGGGTTCAACCACTAATGGTAAAACAAAACAACACAGTAATCTCTGTTTCAAAGCCACAAATAACTGATGGGCGTTCCGAAACTACGCTCTATAAAGCACAGTAGATTCTTGTGCTGTATATCTATGAGCCTAACATGGGCAAGATGCGCTTTGCTGTTTTCTTGGTCGTTTGCCTTTTGCTTTCAGGCTGCACTCAATTACTTGACGATGCCGAATCTAACCCAAATGAAGAGGATATTGGTGAAAATAAGCCCTTGAATCTCACTCTTAATACTTACAGTGAACAAGGTATGCCGGGAGATATTCTCAGAGCAGAGGGAATACTCAATGCTAGCGATTACTCAATGGTTGATTTGACGGCTGAGTTTTTACTCGACGGCGTATTCAAAGAGCAAGATTATCTCATCAATTTCGATAAGGAGAATTATTGGATATTGTGGGAAGTTAGTGAACCCGGTGAATGGACAGTTAATATCATAGCAGAGGATGATTCTGAAACCATAGCAATAACTTGGGAAGTTGAAATAGCTGCTCCTGCTGAAGAGAACGTCGTATTGAGCGCTGACACATTAATCGAATTAACTGCACCAAGACCATATGTCATAAAGGGAGAAGTGACACATGCTAATCCCGAATCGTGCACAGTAAGTTCAGAATTATATGATGCTGATGTTAGTGCTGATAGTACTTGGGAGATTCCTCTGGGAATAGTCGAGCAAAATGTCATTGTAGAATTAACCGCTAAATGTGGCATTTGGACCGTCAGTTATGATTCTCGCACTGTACAAATTACCATCGCTGAAGGTAATGATGCCGATAAAGATGGTATCGACAATGATGTTGATAATTGTCCTGAAGGTTATGGCGAAGATGAGGGATGGGTGTCCAATACTTTCACTGATAGCGATGGTGATGGTTGTCATGATGATATCGAGGATATCGATGATGACGGGGATGGTATTGCAGACCTACAAGATAATTGTCATGATAGCCCTGGATGGATAAGCACCCCAGAAAATGATGGTGATCAAGATGGATGTCACGATGCTGATAGCGATGAGGATGATGATAATGATGGAGTTCTAGATGTTCTCGATGCATGTAGCCCAGGTGCAATGAATTGGACCTCTAATCTCTACAATGATTGGGATCGTGATGGTTGTCGCGATGCTGATGAGGATGAAGATGATGATGATGATGGGGCGGAAGATGATTTTGACACATGCGTACGTGGAGAGCAATCATGGTTGCGAAACACCTCAACCGATTTCGATGACGATGGTTGTAAAGACTCCGGTGAAGATGAGGATGATGATAATGACGGTGTTAATGATGTCAATGCAAGTGGGGCTGAACTCGACCTCTGCAAATTTACACCTCCTGGAGCAGATGATGTCGATGAGTTTGGATGTGCCGCAATCGAAAGAGATAGTGATAGCGATGGTATCAACGACTTGGACGACCTCTGTGAAGGAACTCCACTTAACCTAATGGTCAATGCTGTCGGCTGTGCCGATAATGATGGTGATGGTATCTTCTCTAATGTCGATTCCTGCCCAACTAGTCCGCCAAAGTGGACGGCAGATGAGCAGGGTTGCATGGTAGTTGAAAAGCCAGTAGAATGGCAAACCAGCGGTTATAGCACTGGTCGATATGGTACGGTTGCTAATTTCAATGTTGCAACTTTAACCGGTTCATGGTCATTACAAGGTAGTTGGACTGGGATGGAGATGCACTTATTCCTCTTCAAATACACCGATTCTTCTGGTAATACCAACTTTGACCAATGGTCTTCAAACCCGGCGGCAATGATTAGAAAATTGCCGGCAAATACACAACTATTCTACGGATCATATGACACAAGTTTCCATCAAGATATCATCGATCAAAAGGCAAGAGTCGAAAGTGGCCTCAATAATGCTGAAGAAGACCAATGGATGTCGCAAATACATTTCATCGATCAAAGAGCCGGTACCATCACAGGGGGTATGGGTGGTATGATCTCAAACTGGGGTGATTTGTATTATGGCATCGATCGCTTTCAGAGAGCACGTGAAATCGGCTCGATAAATGACTGGATTTCTTCCGGCAGTGACCCTACACATTGGGCCTATGAAGCGAAGACTTGGGATTATGAATTCAGACAGGAGATTAGACTTACCGACCCTGGCATCGATATTGTTACCATCAGCCCGGGAGATTGGCATTCTGGTGGCTGGAGTTCTGGATATTCATCGTTCTGGAATGCAACAATGGATCTACCAGATGATTTAGAGAATTATGACACCTTAGAGATATTTCATGAGCATGCCTGTGAAGATCGCCGCGATATCTATGTCGATTCAAATGGCAATAAGAAGGGTTGTCACGAGTGGGATTATCTGGCCTATCTCAAATTATGTGAATCGGTTGACAGTAATTCCTGCGGTCAAGAAGTAACACGATGGATAACCACATATGGTAGAGAAGGACGTTGGATAACCGATATCACTCCATATCTCTTCATGCTCGAGAACGATGAAAATATGCGCTTCAAATATGAAGGAGCAAATAAAGGAGCGATGACCATTAAATTATTATTTAGCAATTGGGACGAGGAAAAGCGCGCCTTTTCAGGCACTAAATTGTTTAGTGGTGGCAATTTCGATGGCGACTACAACAATGAAAGCAAATACAAACGCCAGGAGAATTTCACTGTACCATCTGGAGCCACTGCCGTCAAAATAGTTGCTACCATCACCGGGCATGGATTTAACCAAGATACCGCTAATTGTGCCGAGTTCTGTGATCATGAACATCACTATTATCTCGACGGAAATCATGCATATGAATGGCATCCGATAGTTGATGAGCCGAGGGGATGTGAAAATGAGGTTTCCAACGGAGTTATTGCCAATCAATTCGGTTCCTGGCCTTATGGCAGAGCTGGATGGTGTGCTGGACAGAACGTCGAGCAGTGGACTTACGACATCACCTCCTGGGTTGACATGATGGGAGGAAATAATCACATCACATACAAGGGTCTATTCAACGGTCAAGAATATCAACCTACCAATACCAATGGTGGTAGCAGGAATATTAACGCTGATATTTGGGTCGTCTTCTATAGCGATATGCCTTAGATTTGCGAAGGTGGCGGACAGGCTAACTCGCTAAGTTTAGTGCCAATTTCAGGTGTAGACAATAGGTCGTAGCGACTGTTTCTTCTCCGTGGTGTAAAACCAGCGCGAATAATGATTGCTTGCAATTCCTTCTCACTTGCCTCTAGTTTATCGGTACCGCTGGCTGAGACTACATTCTCTTCCATCATTGTTGAGCCTGCATCGTCAGCTCCGCCAAGAAGGGCCATCTGGGCCACATCAATCCCCATAGTAGGCCAAGAGGCTTGGATATGAGGGATATTATCAAAGAAGAGACGAGAGATGGCAATATGACGTAGATATTCGCTTGGACCCGCCCCCAATTCAAAGCGGTTACGACCTTGGTTACGACGACCATAGGAATTATTTTCCAATTGCACTGGCCATGCGATAAAGGAAGTAAAACCAATATCGTGTTTTGCAAGACTAGAATCCTGTAGTTCACGTACTCGATGCATATGCTCGACTCTCTGTTCTGGACCTTCACCGAAACCGATGACATTTGTTGCACTGGTGATCAAACCCAAAGACTGTGCCTCTGACATAACTTTCAACCAATTTGCAGGTGAACCCTTCTTCGGCGAGATATCCTTACGCACTTCATCGACTAACATCTCAGCACCACCTCCTGGGAGACCATGCATTCCAGCCTCTTTCAACAACTCAAGAACTGCTAAAGTAGACAATCCTGTGACATCTGCAATACCTTCGATTTCAATTGGAGAAAAACAATCGATATCGATAGTAGGATGGCGTGTAGTAATCTCCTTGAGTAAATCCGTGTAATATTCGATGGGCAATTCAGGATTAACACCACCCTGCATGAGGATTCGAACTCCTTCGATATTTTCTAATTCCTGAATCCTTTCACTTATCTCAGAAATTGTTTGAGTATAGGTCTCCTCGTGACCTGGAGGCCGATAGAAAGAACAAAATTGGCAATTTATGGTGCAGATGTTGGTGTAATTGATGTTTCGATCTATCAAATAAGTAACTTCTTTTGAGCCATTCATTTGTTTGCGAACCTTATTTGCTGCTCTACTAAGAGCATGCAATGGTGCTTGGGAATAGAGAATCACTGCATCTTCCGGGCTCAATCGATTTGTGCTCGAAACACGAGCCTCAATAATATCTTGCCACGACATTCTCTTTCCCTCAAGCTGTGCCGACGATACTCTCGATATCGGCGATAGATTTTGGACAATCACTGGATAGAACATCAGGATCACCAGAGGTGATTAGAACATCATCCTCGATACGGATGCCAATATCTGCATATCTTGCAGGACAGTCTACATCTGTCCGCCAAGCACCAAAATACAATCCCGGTTCAACAGTGATTACCATGCCCTCTTCGAATAAACGCGGCTTCCCATCGGGTTTGTAGATGCCAACGTCATGTACGTCAAGTCCAATCCAGTGACCTGTGTTGTGCATGTACCAATTTTTCAATTGGCCATTATTTGGGTCGAGTGCTTCGGAGAGAGTCTGGGTAATGACGCCTAAATCTATCAATCCTTGCGCAAGGCTCTCACGAGCAGCCTCATGTGGTGCATTATAGGGATTACCAACTCGGCATTGATCGATTGCTGCTAATTGTGCATCAAGGACAATTTGGTAAAGCTCTGCTTGTTGCTCCGTAAACTTTCCTGAGATTGGCCATGAGCGCGTGATATCTGCTGCATAGCCCCTATATTCTGAACCGGCATCTATCAATAATATGTCACCCGCTTCACAGGGACAATCATTTACTGTATAATGGAGAATTGTAGCATTATCACCACAACCTACGATGCAAGGATATGCGCTCCCTGAGGTTGCACCATACTTGAATACACATTCGAGAATTGCTTCTATTGCCCATTCACCAATTCCTGCTTTGCCATGCTTCATCGCTTGTATATGGGCTTGAGAACTAACTTGCGCAGAATATCGCATTTGATTTATCTCCGATTTAGATTTACGCAAGCGTAGTTCGGCAATTAGGGAACTCGGATCTGAAAGAGAGACTGGGCCTTTGCCAAAATGCTGTCTCGCTCGGTCGCGTCGGTTAATCGATTCAATGACTAAATTATCTATTGAAGGATTTAATCCTTGACGCATTTGCACTCTGCTGGCATCCTGTAGTGCGATTTCGATAATCTCTTCGGCATCATCGATTGGTAATGCTTCATCGATTGGCCATTGCTTAAGAGCGCCATCGACACCTGGGCGGCGTCCCTCCCAAATCTCGCTCAAGATATCACTGGATTGAACAAAAAGTGTCAATTTCCATTCTCCCTTGACTTGACGAGCCATCATTATTGATTCGGGATCAAACCATCCGCATAGATACAACATATCGCTGTGATTGCGATAGGTAAAATGAACATCATTGCTCCTCGTCGAAACGGGATTCGCACAAATAATCAGGAGGTCATCAGCACGCAATTGACTGAATAATCGCTGCTGCCGGGCGCGATATTCAGAATTTGCAATCACTGCCGGTTGGGCAGGAAAACTCCGCTCTAGTTCTGCGAACATATACTTGCCAACTCACTTTGGTTCTTGGGCCTTACTATTCTCATGCGGTCTCATCCCACATGGCCTCAAACGAACTCTCATCGTCCTCGGGGTCTGGTTGACGGTTATCTTGCCACCGTGGCACAGAAGTTGAGGAAACTTCTCGTGACTTGACAAATTTGACAGCGAATAAGATTAGAGCAAGCATCAACAAAGAAATCGTTGACCAGCCAAGTATTGGACTGATATTTGATTTCAGGAGATTATCAGAATAAACTTCTAGGATCATATTACTGGTTCCAATTGCACCATTGGAATCAATAACTTCTAACATTACTTCATGATTACCAGGTTGAAGTTCAAGCTCTGATAAATCTAACTTCGAAATATTGGAAACCAATTGACCATCAACGTACCAGCGATGAATTAGAAATGTAGAATCGTCTGCGGCGTCATAACTTTCTGCACCATCAAGAGACCAATCTGCCGATTGTGGCATACGATACCTATGGTCATTCAGGTTTAGTTCATCGAGGGTGATCAATGCCTCTGGAGCAACATTCAAGACTTCAAAAGTAGTCTCATTACTACTGATTCTACCGCGCATATCGATCACATCAAGTCGAACTATCCAATGGCCAGGGGTTTTGGGGTTCAAAATTAGACTCAACCCCTGATTTTCAAACTCAGTTGGGTTACGAACAGTTCCGTGTGGATCTGTGATGTACCAAACAGATTGTAAAGTCGAAGTCCAAACTCCATCACTACTAGCACTGCCATCCAATATTATATTGGTCGATTCATTGACATGATCAACAGTAATTAAGACAGCACTAGGAGGGTTAAAATCAACTTTGTATGATATAGGGAGAGTGAACCGGGATTGCAACAGGTTGATGTCACGCAAAGATAATTGGAACCACCACTCCCCTTCACTTAGAGATAAGTCCCCCGAATTCAATACCAAGGTGCCATCATTACCACTCCAATTAACAGATAATTCACGCGTATCTATGGTGGAATTATCACAAACACGACCAGAAGTAACTTTACAATATGAAGTAATTAATGTACTTTCATTTAACATCCCATTTGCAACAGTTCCTGTTAACTCTAGACCAAATCTTGTGCCATCTACCATCATTGAATCGGTAGTAAACTCATGTGATTTGGGCAAAATAATAGGTGAAAATGGACCTTCACCGATAAATATTGTTTTATGCAAAAATATAGGTTCGTTTTGATTACCGATTTTATGAGATAATGCAAGAACACATGCACAATTAAACTGGGAAACATCAATTTCCAAACTCCAATGCCAACGGTCTGCAGATAGAGGGGTTACTTCGGTGAAATAGACTCCATTATCCAAATCAAAGATTGGAAACTTTTCATCAAATAGTTTCCAATGCACATTTGTTGAATCGCTGGTTATTGTGCCGGTGACATTCAATGTGCCATTGACAAAAGTACCATTCGCAAAATCACTTTCCAACTTATGGCTAATTATGTCATCACTTAGATCTGCATTAACCGCTGGCAATAGAAAAATGGCGCACAATAACAGCGCATTAATCGTCTTTTGCCGCAAACCCATCGACATCCCATCCTAGTTTCAGGGATTAACCTTCGCTAATCCTGCGCTCCGTATCAGAAAATATTACAATCTTGTAATTGATCGGGGAAGCTTGAAGGGTTACGAGGATTCGTATCCCACTTGTATTCGCAATAATTGACATGTCCATCACCATCGGTATCGAGTAATCTATCTGCAGAATCATAAGGATCAAATTCGAAATGGTATTCCCAGCCAGTAGCCATACCGTCATCATCGTGATCCTGATAATACACTTCAGGACCATCCTCTAATTCATCGCCATCGGTATCATTGGTAATGGGATAAGTACCATTCTCGAACTCTTCGAAGTTAGTGAAATTCTCTAGGTTATTATAGAAGTTATTCCCATCTACTGTATCAGGGTCTATGTGACAACGAGAAGTTGATGGATCGTCATAACTAGGACAATATTTCTTAATTAATCCAGCACGATTGAGACCATCGGAATCGAGATCTTCATTTCCATCATTGATGCCGTCAAGATCGCTATCGTACATTGAAGGGTCCATAAGGCCTCTAGATCCGCTTCCAGAATCAGAGGTTAAGTTCAACTCAAGAGCCATCAATGAGAATTTAACTTCCCATCCATCTGGTAGTTTATCACCATCGGTATCGTCATCGATCGGATTTGTATCCCAACGACCAGGTGCCTCAGCATCAGTGGTCAATGAATCATTATCCACATCGTATCCACTATCTCCCAATAGACTATTTGGATCGAGGGCCCATCTAGCATAACAATTGCAAAGACTATTTTCTGGTATTGCAAAGTTGGTAAGATTCATCTCATGTATCTCATATTTTATTATTGGATAGAATCTACCTACCCAATTCTGCCAGAGCCATCCGCCAGGCTGTTTACCGCACTCGGCAAAGGAATCACAACCAGGAGGTAGCCACACATCTGTTGCAACCCAAAGGCTGTGAGAACGTGAATCCTCTTCTACAGAGAGCACTTGCATCTCCCAACCATCGAGCATACCATCACCATCGGTATCGTTAATGATAGGGTTCGTTGAATATTGCCACGGACGTGGGATATTGAGTATTTCTTCACCGTCGATTAGTCCGTCATCATCTGTGTCAGAATCACTGGCGTTCGTATAAAAGTTATCTTGACCAAGGGTTACTTCCTCACCATCTTCGAGACCATCGTTGTCAGTATCGAACATGCATGGATCGGTGAAATATGGCAAGCCATTCCACACAAACCCGTCGCTAGCTTCCTGTTGATCACTCAGTCCATCACCATCGGTATCAGCATTTGAAGCATTTGAGCCCTGATCGCAAACCTCACCGAATTCAGTCCAATCACTTAGACCATCCTTGTCAGAATCCCATTCACCAGGATCGGAGGTAACCCATATGCGGTTAACCCCTCTATTTACAACAAGAATTTCCCAACCCATAACTTCGATACCATCTTTGAGACCATCATTATCGGTATCTGGGTCTAAGGGATCAGTTGAACGTGAATCGACTACTCCATCACCATTGCCATCACGGGCATTGTATTCGAGTAGATTTGTGAATCTCTCATTCACTTCAACAATTACCATCATCACATCAAGACGAGAGATAATCACATCTCCAACTTGTATGTCGATTTGATTAACAAAGCCATCTGATGGCGAGATGATAGGCACGGTCACACGGTTTCCACCTGATTGAGTGACCTGGCCTCTAGCTACGGTTTGATTGATGACAACCTGATCATCTAATTCTACATCAATCGAGATAATCGTCATATCGAGCACTAATTGAGGATAGGTCACAGAGCCGTCATTATCGACATCATAGCCATCACGGTCTGGATCTTCATCGCCGTTTACGCCATCGCGTGGATCGAGACCATTACTCGCTTCCCATCCATCAGGCATATCGTCGTTATCGGTATCTTCTTTCCAAGGGCTGGTGAATTTCAATGGTCCGAATACTAAAGAGACCCTGAATTCCTCAACATTGTTCATACCATCATCATCCCAGTCTCCCCAAGCATCACTAAGGTTTGCTGGGTCGAGGGTTTCCTCTCGAGCTTGTGGCGAGTCGCCTAGAGGGTGCTCAGTAGGGTTGGAATAGCAATACTCGTAACCATCTGGCATACCATCACCATCGGTGTCCCAATCAGATGGACCATTTTGGTAACCATCAGCGTCCATGTCTTCTAAAAACCAAGCTAATCCTTCTGTTGCTTGTTGAGAAAATGGAGCAGTGCGTTGAATAGTATTTACCAACGGCTTCATACAATCATCAGCAGTACCATTTTTCAAAGTTACAAGTCCTGAAGAGATTTCGACTATGTCATCAATCATATCCCCATCCGAATCGCTAAGAGTAGGATTAGTTCCATAGTTCTCCTCTTCGAAATTTGCCAACCCATCTAAATCCGAATCAAGTACCATATCGCAGGAATAATCATCCATTGCATTTGCAAGGTCTTTCCAATCCTCTCGACCATCTTTGCCATCATAGCGGCTTTCAAGTTCGCTTTCTACTTCAGTGGTAAGCAAAAGACAATCCCAATTACCTGAAAGTGGATCGAACATTGTTACAACACCAGTTGGGGTAGTAACGTCGTGAGTATGCATCGATTCCCAACGGTCGTTGAGTCCATCATTATCAGTATCTGCTCGGCGAGGGTCGGTTCCCAGTTCCTGTTCAAGGGAATTGATTAGTCCATCACGATCGGGGTCACCAGTAGGTCCGTCATCAGGATCAGGCCAACCGTTGGTCTCATCCTCAATTTCGGCTTCATCTGTATCTGCCTCTCCTGGATCGGAAGAAATATCGTCTGCTTCACCATTGTCTAGAGGATCTAAACCGTGATCGATTTCCCAGCCATCCTCTAAACCATCACCATCAGTATCGGCATTATTGGGATCGGTTCCATATTGTGTCTCCTCAAGTGTATCAGGGAGACCGTCCTCATCGGTGTCCAAAGCATCAACTGCATTGGTTCCTCCACCGGTTACATCATCATCAGCAGCCGATTCAAAACCACCCAAATCCTCACTGGTTTGGAAGTATCCAGAGGCACCTACGAATAGAGAACCAAAGATCATTGTTGATACAATTGCGACGTAAGCCATTTGGTTATGTGCCATTACCATGAATAATACCTCATTGAGCGCAGACCTTGCTAATCACACTTTGGTTATGAATCTTGACGATGAATGAGTATTTTTTGCTCGCTTAATCATCACTTGTTGCCAATTGATATTGTGATACGAGTTCAATCGACCAAGAACCATGTGTTCCTTTCAGTGCTACTTTCACAGGTCTACCTTGGGCGCGCTGCCATGCCCCAGCGAGCATGCCTACCGTAAGTGCAGCGAACGGTAGATGCTGGAAGGTAAATTTGATACCACCATGACTATCGATTTCCTTGACCGAAGTGGGTTTTCCCAAACCCTTTGCAGAGAAGACATCCTCGTATACACTCAGCCAATTACCAGTTTCAGAAATTAGAACATGTTGCTCACTGTCAAGGAAAACTTGCTTTTGTGCTTCAGCAATCGCGATAAACCCATCTGTACAACTCTCACCTTCTATCAACCAGTTTTCCCCTGAATGGATTGAATTAAGCTCTGCACAAGCATCAAGCAATCTACTGAATAATCCTGCTGGGAGCAAGCAGTGCCTTTCTCCCTCAACATCATATCCTTTCATTAGCTCTAATTCTAAAGGCGAATTACCAACTTCGCAATCAGATAAATCCCAGGGCCTTACCGGTGGAGCAATTACATTTGGCTTCTCATTACCAGTTGGATCAAGAATTATTTCACAAAGACCCTTTCCTTGTTCTTGCCAACGCATCCGTAACCTTTCAACGCTCAAATATTCTGCTGCAGCATGTAGACAACCAGCAGAAAAAGGTGTTATTAAGCCATCATTAACGCTGAGATTTTGCAAATCAGGATCGCCCCAACCACGGGATTCCCATCTGCTTTTCAAAGCTAGATTTCGCTTTTTAGCCTTGAATAAGCCGCTTACTGTAAAGATTTGTTCCTGCGAAATATGCCAAGATTCCTCATCCACCATACAATTAGCTAGACGTCGGCCCATCGGTGATGAGATGTTTTCTTCGAATAATAACCACCAAGTTTCGAACTCTCGTGCAGAACAAATCATCCAAGGATTGCCATTCCCATCGAGAAATAAACCATCATGAACGGTGAAAGATGCTGCCACCAAATCCACTAACCTTTCATCGAGTTGTAAGTCGATGCCGTGAATTGAGCGCCGCATGGTGGGACTATGCTCGATTCGCATTCATCACCCTATCTCATCAAAAGGGATAGCCTGATTCATTTTTGTCATTGAAACAATATCCAATTACCTGATGATTGGATTTCAATTCTCTTACGTCTTCTCTGACTGAATTTGGGTCTTCACCCTTTAGTAAAACACGTGAATAAAGAGTAGCTATTTGCTCCATCTCATCTACACCCATGCCAACTCGAGTCATTTCTTGAACACCAAGGCGTAAACCGCTTGGAGAAAGTGCTCGTGTATCACCGGGCAGCATATTCATGTTGGTTACAATTCCCGCTTGCTCGAGAAGATGAGCTGCCTTTTTACCGGCTCCGCTGTCAATCTCCCCATGTCTAGTCAAGATTTGATGGCTAGCAGTGAAACCTCTGGATTCGGCGAGGACATCAAAGCCCTCTGCACACATTGCAGCACCAAAAGCCCGAGCATTACGCACTATATCCTGAGCATATGATTGTCCATATTCAAGGAACTCTGCCAATGCCACCACTTTACCTGCTACGTGATGAAGATGATACGAAGAACAAGTCCCAGGGAATACCGCACTGTTTAGACGACGCTGAAAAGTTTCATCTTCACTACTTGAAATAATGAAACCACCTTGGGGACCAGGGAAGGTCTTATGACTACTACCAGTCATTACATCAACACCTTCTTTCAATGGGTTTTGAAATTCACCACCTGCAATCAATCCCAATACGTGAGCACCGTCGTACATCACTGTTGCACCAACTTCCTTTGCTGCTGCGGCTAATTCCTTCAATGGAGTTGGAAAAAGAAATACCGATTGACCAAATAGAGCGATTTTAGGCTTGACTTCCCGAATTAATTCGGCTGCAGCGTCGATATCGGGTTCCATTCTTTCCTCATTCCAAGGGTAGGTATGAAGATCGAGATCTCTCAAACCGACCGCGCCCATTCTAGCATGAGAGATGTGACCACCATCTGCAGTGGAAATCGCAGTTATCTTGTCACCCGGTTTAGCCAACGCCTTCAATGCTGCAATGTTGGAGACAGTACCACTTGTCGATTGAATATTGATGAAAGGTGCTGAGAAGACCTTCTTACCCATTTCGATACCAAGTTCTTCTATGGTGTCAAAGCCACCACACCCTTGGTAATAGCGCTTGTATGGCATACCTTCTGCATAGCGACCATGTAGATCGCTTGCAACGGCTTTTCTAACCAAGGGTGAGATTATATTCTCACTGGCTATCATGCCTAAGCCTTCACCATAGAGATTACCACTTTGTTCAGTTGCTGACATCACCGCATTTGCACGGTCTCGATTAGTTATCATCGCACTCCTTAATGGCCATGATGAAGCAGCCCTTGAACTCTTTGAGGAGAGTTGGGGCTCAATGCCCTCAATAAGATACTACTTTCAACTATTTCTTAGATGGTGGCCCACTACGTTCACTGCGAATGGTATTCATCGGTATCTGCTGTTTGATTTGACCAACTTGAGACATAGGCTGACGGCCAGACTTCTTACTGTGTGAACGTAACAACCGGCCGGTCTTTCTCTGTATCATCTGTGAACGTCCACGATATGCCACAGGTCCAATCAAACGCTCCAATGCCGGCACATCAGATCCTGCTTCCTTGGGACGTTTGAGCCACCAACCGTTCGATAAATTCTGTTTACGTGCATCCTTTGCTCGCTTACTGCTTTTATGTCGGCGTGAAAATCTTTGCTTGAGTCCTTTCTCACTACTCTTTGGTAATCTATCCACCATCCAACCGGGGAAACCAACATCGAAAACAACGCCATTTACCGTCACGAGCAGACCCGACATCAGAAGATGAGTCCCAACAGGTATGTTGGTCATTTTCAAATCAATCTTATGTCTCTTCAGCCGCTTAGCATAAGCAATCATTCCTTTTTGGTCACGATGCTTGATGACCTTTCTTTGCTGCTTCCGCAAGCGACGATATCCTTGGTGGAAGAAAATCAATGACCCGCCTATAGCAACGCCTTGGAAAGTACCCAGTTCAGTAGTCGAAGCGATTCCAATCAATAGCCAAGTCGGTGTTAGCAATAACCAATTAATTACAAACGAAAGTATTCCAGTTGTATAAATCGGTGTCATACGCATAGCTACAGACTCACTAGCAGCAATCATGACATTTGCATTCAAAGCCTCGTCTATTCCACCCTTGACCATCAAACCCGCAACTGGATTAACCGGTGCTTCGTCGATTAGATTCTTACTACGCTTGTGGGAAGGTTTAGTCAAAGATACTTCCAATTGATCACTACTGATATCCTTACCCATGATATTTGCCAATGCTTTAACGCGGGGGTCGAACTCATCGGATATCTCCAACTCGCTTAGAATGGATAACGCACTATGCCATTCTCCACTGTCCAATAGACAGAGTGCAACGGCGATTCTTGGTCGCGCACCAAGTGGATTATTCTTGACGGTTTCAAGTGCTAATCTCAGCGCATCCACGTGAAGGTTTTGAGCACGCAATAGGGCCACTTGTGAAAGTATTGCAGATTGAGTTAGCGCATCATGATGAATTGAATCATCGCTCGGGTTTGGTGACCAATCTCTGAGCATGCGCATCATATTGTGGAGGTGATCGATACACGGATTATTCTCCCAATCCCAAAGGTCATCTTCATCGACCGCACCATGCCACGGATCCATCCATTCAAGAATGAAAGAAAGTAATTCAGGTTCATCATAACCTTCGGGTTGTTGTAAATTATGCAATGACTCTCGTGCTGCGTCTAATCGACGACTGGCAAGATGACCAACCGCAATAATCATTCTCGCTTCATCATCGTCACCTCCTGCCTGAGCCAATACTTTACGCGCTTCTTCTATGGCTCTAGGCCATAATCCTCTCAATCCACTTTCAAGCATTTTAGCACGTGCTTTTTCATGTCTAACAAGAGCTGGGTCCTCTTCGGAATCCTTGGCTTGGAAACGGATTAAGGCATCGAGATCACCGGCCAATGCAGCTTGGTCGACGGTGTCACGCATCCAGTCACTACCACCGCTCATCACCGCACCTTCTCTTCTTTCGTCGGGGTTTAAATCGAATTGCAAGCGCCTTAGATGGCCGAACCGAGCTATTGAAAGAACCCAAGTTAGCAAGAAGATAGCCTGACCAACTGCGATAAACATCCATGTCGCGAGCAGGCGAACTTCTTCTTTGAATCCCCTTTGCTCCAACCAATCGGTATAAGGCATCAAATCACCAAATTCTTTGTAGCAAACCAAAAACAATAGTAGAGCAGTGTAGCCGCTAAAGCCAGCGAATGCAAAGTAGAGGACCTTGCTTTGCGCTGCTTCTTCAGTACGGATCTCACGAGGTGTGGCGAGCATTACACCACCGAGTCCACCAAAGGTCTGACCCCCCAAGTACAAGTTACGTAATAATTCAAAAATGAACGCAAGCCCAACCACTGCAATATTGATAGAAAGGTAAATTGAAAGAACTTGAGGCAAGGTTTTGAGATATTCAATCTGAGAGAATATAGCATGGTTTTGCACCAACAGATAAAGTTCATGGCCAATTATTCCGCCATAATTCAAAATGTCTGCAGAGTTCTCAGGACTATTTACCATAACGTGAAAGACAGTAACTATACCGTTTATTGCAGTGAATGGCATAGTTAGTAGGAATATAAAAAGAATTATTGAAAATATTCTCCCCACAAATCCAACTCGATCTGGATCGATTGGATTCTTACGGCCAATGATAGTTCTCCACTTACCGATGACCAGCATGTTCCATGATGCACCCATGATACGACCATATGCTAGAATGGTTGGACCCATGAAAACCAGTATAGCCACCGCATACCAAATTGGCATATCAGAAGGGACACCTTGTAGCGTTCCATAGAAGATGGTCGCTAATGTAGCACTTATCAAAATCGAAAGAGTGATCAATCTTAGTAATAAACCCTTAATTCGACTCTTTCCACGACCCTGAACCTTTTTACCGCTCAATTGAATATTGAGAGATTCCCATGGCGAGATAAATACAGGAATTAGAAAGAGAATGCCAATTAATACTACGTTTGGCAGGTAGAATACATTAGGATTGAAGAATAATTCAGTAATAAGTAATAGAATTGCAGTCATTGCCATCATATACAATGCGAGTGCAAATCTCACACCAGGTAATGATAAAAGTTCCTTTGCGTCATCTCTATTATTTGTCAAACGATGGACTTCATAGAGATCGTCGTCTATCTCAAAACCAACTTGAAGCGAAGACAGTTGTTGAGGGACCATCCATCGACGCAAGACTATTGCCGCTACGATGGCTAGGAATAACGGTATTAGCAGAGAAAACTCGAAATCAGTATTACCAGAGACGATTGTTTCTGCTGATGCCAGAGGCAATAGGAGAATCACTCCAAGAGCCACAAGCCAACTGCGCATGTCCGCCACAGTGGGTTAACCCACATCAATCAATCGCATCACGAGAGCGAATTAAGAACGCCTCGATTCTATCGAAAGCATCTGCTAGAACCTCTTCGCTTGCAAGATAAACCAAGCGGAAATGACCAGCCCCTTTTTTAGGTGAAAAGCCACTGCCATGAACAACTAGAACGTGTTCTTGATGAAGTAATTCAAGGACGAATGCTTTGTCGTCAGCAGCCCATTTCTCATCGGTCAATCGGACGAACATATAGAAAGCCCCGCCTGGATTTTGCACCTCTAGCCCATCTATTTGGGATATCCTTTCAAGACATAAATCTCTACGATTAAGAACGGTTTTTCGATAGGCATCCATCCATGAGCGATCATCGACAAGACCTGTTAGGTAACCCATTTGCGCCGGAGTAGATGCACATAGGCGGGAGCGCAACAAACGTTCCAATCCATCACGGACAAGTGCCATCGACCCGATTGGGTCATGTATCGCAAAGTAACCGATTCTCCAACCAGGTGCATAGTAAACCTTTGATACACCATTGAGCGTAAGGACAGGTACTTTGCTTGAACGTGATGCAACAGAAACCTGTTCGCCTGTAAAGTCGAGACCATCATAGATCTCATCAGCGATAACCATACAATTAGGCCATTTCTCTGCAATTGCTAACAAGCTGTCGATTTCCGAAGCACCTGCGACATTACCTGTAGGATTATTTGGATTTATTACTACCAATAAACGAACTGAATCATCCATTTTTGACTCAATATCAGCCATATCCATTTTCCAGCCATCATCTGATTTGAGATTATATTCTATCGTTTGTGCACCAAACATCTGCGGATATGCCATGTATGGGGGATAGTGAGGTCCGGGTGCGAGAACTTTGGAACCCTCCTCTAAAGTTGCTGCGAAAATCAACTGTAATGCTTCGGTTACACCATGGCACACATAGACATCATCGCTTGTACAATCCCAGCCTTTAGAACATTCATCATCTGCGATTGCTGTACGTAATACACCCAAGCCATATGATGGAGAATAACCAGTTTCCCCACGTCCCAAACTCTCTTGGAATGCTTTGATCATATGAGGCGGGGTAGGTAAACCGGGATAGGCGATTGGATCACCGATATTTAATTTGATAATCTCATGACCCTGGGCTTCTAATTCAGATGCAGGAACCACAACGTCTCGAATCGCATACTCGATTCGAGCGGCTCTTTCGCTGACTGGAATCATAGTAAATCCCCCAATCCACCGGCATTACAGATGATTGAAAAGTGCTCAGGTTCCACGGGTTGGACGCTCAATCTTTGACCTCTAGCCAATAATGCCATTCCTTGTAAAGCTGGCATCTCTTTGAGCGTAGGTAAATCGAGAATGGGTGAAAAGTCAGCGATTGGTTCGATTTCGACCATGAACCAACGAGGTGAATCAGGGTCTGATTTAGCATCGAAATAGTTGCTATTAATATCCCAAGACGTGTGATCAGGATAACCTTCTTTGGATATTTTAGCTAATCCTGCTATGTGGGGGGGTTTGGTATTAGAATGGTAAAATAAGACTAAATCTCCAACTTTCATAGAATCGCGCATGAAATTCCGCGCTTGATAGTTACGAACTCCATCCCAATGGGTTTGACCATCTTCCTTGAGTTGAGAGAAGGGATAGACATGAGGCTCTGATTTCACTAGCCAGAATTTCGACATGTACCGGGCAGTTCAAGTTCGCATTTGAAAACTCTCATCACCATGCATCGATGATTTCATCCTTAGAACTAGCTATGATGACATCGCTATCTTTGTAGTCCTTGGCGCCAGCCAATCCCAAACGCTTGGCCATTGCTGAAGCACCGCCGACTGAACCAACTCCAAATTCTTCTAAGGTGACGAAAATAGCAGGCAATAACAATAGGGCACTAGCCGCTGAGATCCAGAGTAGAATTATGATTACTGTGACGAATGGTTTAATCTCGGGAATCGGTATTTGATAAGCGGAAATCATACCGAGCGTGGTGACTGTTGCTGCTTCGAATAATGACATCCCAGTAGAGACAGTGGCTGAACGAATCGCCTCGATACCGCCTCCTAATTCTCTGATACGGTTGGCTATGTGGATAGAGAAATCAACACCTACTCCCACTAGAATCGAGCCAATCATAACCGTCACCAAAGATAACGGTACATCCATCTGCCACATCACCAGCCATTGCATCGCTACCGTCGCAATCACAGGTGAAGTCGTCCAAATCGAGAATCTGATGTCTTTGAAAACCAAGGCTAAAGTGATCAATGTTAAAGCGATGGCAAAGAAGAGAGAAGACCATTGTGAACTGACTATCAGCTCATTGACTGCTATTGCAACTGCTCCGACTCCTGTGAGATCTTTTACCTCTATTTTCCCTTCATATGATAAAGCCGCATATTCATTCACTTTTTTGACTACAACCTCGGTTTCAGCCACGGGAATAAAAGGCATGTCAACATAAACTAAATTGCGCTTAAAATCCGAGGAAACGAAGAGACCGCGCGTCTCATCTGTCAGACTTGCATAGAATACATCGAGCAAGAAAATCTGTGAAGCTGTCGAGCCTGGTAAGCCATAGAGTTCAGGGGTCATCAAGAAATCCCAAAAGGTGGCATCTTGAGTCAAATCTCGATCGAGTAAAACCTGTGCTGTTTGTCGTATATCATCGGGAACCCATGATTGATTGACCAATTGATAAATTGGAGAACCACTAGCATTGAAACCGATACCAACGGATTTCATCAGGAAAACAACACTTACAGCAGTGGTTTGCTCTACTGTATTCAGATTCTTCTCAAGTACCGCTATCTGTTTGAGACGTCCCGCTGGGTCATCGTTGGTAGGGTCGCTATCATCGAGGTCACCAGAGATATTTCCCTCTACCAAAACCATACCAATCTGACCAGCATTGAATTCTCGTGAATACTGTTTCATCTTGATTACTGGTTCCTCACCTTCAGGAGCCATACCTAGTAGGTCGATATTCTCCTCGACATTCTGCTGCCCCCAATACCCGGAGACAATCATCAAGAATAGGAAAACCGCAATAACCATCCGCGAATAGTTGATTGGTATCTTTACCGCAGCCTCAAATACAGGAAGTGGGGGGTGTTTTGTTTTTCTCAAATCGAGAAGCAGAGTGAGATTCGGCACCATTGCCATGGTCAAAAGATAAACTACGACAATTCCCCCAGAGAGTGCGAAACCAACGGTGGCAATCGGGGCCATTGGAGTGAATGTCAAAGAGACAAAACCGATGACCGTAGTAATAGCAGACAGGAATACTGCCTTACCTGTAGAGGAGAGTGATTGACGCATTTTTTCATCCTTAGTTCCATCTTCCTCAGCATAGCGGTTGGTAATATGCAAACCATAAGACACACCTAGTGCCAATAATATCGGACCAACAATAATCACCGTCATCGTTACTTCATAATCCAACCATCCAATTATCCCTAAAGTCCAGAATACAGAACAAAGTGTAGGTAAACCAGCAATTACAACCACTTTGAATCCTTGAATTGGACGCCATGAGCCGGTTTGCAATACATCGGAGTGGAACACGAATAATCCACAAGCCACCAATACGATAGCCAATGGGAAAATTTGCCAGAATAATTTGAATGAAAACTCGGTGACTGCATTGGTTATGGGGACTGGTCCGGTCAATGTCATGGTCAGACCAAGTTCCTTCCAAGTGCACAGGCCCTCTGCGTCATCATCGTAATTACAAGGTTTTGATTCTAGAGAAATATCATCTAGCATACCTTGGGTGATTTCAATTATTTCTTTTGCAGGCCGGTTCTCGCTAACTGCGACAATCAGCACCGCTCGATCCAAGGTGTTGTCACCATCGGTGTCACGGCTCAACTTATCCAAACCAGGGGTCGGAGAGCCATCATCTTCGTACATCTCTCCGATTATGGTATTGATTGTATTTTGTGAAGGGATTGAATATTCGCCGAGCAAACTATCGGTATTTTGCAATGCATCATTGCTTTGCTCTGCGATTTGAGCAGACAGGCAATCATCTGTAGCCCCACTTGGACAACCCAAAGCGCCTAATTCGGTGACGAAAGCTTCACGTACACGGGGTGCGCTTGAATTAACCTCTTTTATCACCGTTGAGAGAGATAGAACATAGATCACATCATCACTTGGATCGGACAATAGAGGATTTAGCCGATTCTCAACGTGGGCCATCTCCTGTAATATTCTCTGACTAGTGATATTATTATCTGGCGATTCAATGTAAATAATCATCACATTGGTTGACCAATCCTTTTCTACTTCACGTATATTGTTTAGGACAGTGGACCCTTCCGGCAAATAAACCTCTAAATCACCGTTTACATTCAATGAAGGTTCATCGTCACCCTTCAAAGATGATCCATCAAGAAAACCGCTGTGAAATACAAAAAATGAAGTCATCAAGAGACAAATGATTACAGTTGACAACGGAAATTTGGTCAGAATTCCTGTTGCACCATGGCGTTGCCATTCCCTTTGCAACTCCTTAGGTGCATCAAGAACCGCATCGACCGCTTTTTTGGTATCAAACTCTTTTACTGCATGGGCAATTCTATCTTGACCATGGCCGATTAATGAAAGAAACCTCTGTTGGAGAGAGGGGCCCTTTGAGCCATCTCCTGATTCCCCTCCAGATTTAGACATGCCTCCACCAATCTGTGGGTGATGCAAGCACTTTTGAAGCCATGCCCTTCAACTGTAATGACAACTGCTTTTCAATCGGTTGAAATCCATCACTCGACATTTTCAAGCAAGGTTTGTTGGCTAGGTTTCAAAAGTCCGCCCTCACACGAGAGAAACGCTCTGGACCCCTAGGGCGATGGTGATTGATATGGCCGATGCACGACTTGAGGATAAGCGCTGGTCTATCGACCTCGAAAAACGCATCCAAGAGGAGCATTATGCCGATGAGGAAGCCTATGACAATCGTTACGGTTTCAAGCCAGAAAGTGGTAAGGAAATCTTTGTCATCGACACTCCACCACCATACCCAAGCGGTACTTGGCACATAGGAGCTGTAGCACAGTACAGCATGATAGATGTCATCGCTCGTTCACAGAGACTCCTAGGTAAGGAAGTTTACTTCCCATGGGGAGTGGATAGAAACGGCATCAATATCGAATTCACTGTTGAGCGCATCACTGGACGGAAAATGAAGACCTATGATCGTGCTGAATTTATCCAATTATGTAAAGAAACGATTGAAACCTATACTCAAGCCATGCGAAACACTGCTGCAAGGGTTGGACTTTCCTGCGATTTCGCCCGAGAATATCTAACCGATGCACCAGATTACCGCAGTGTCACCCAGGGTATTTTCGTCGAGTTGCTAAAACGTGGCGAGATAATAGAAGATCTAAGACCGAATATCTATGACCCAATCGAAGGAACTACAATCGCTGATGCTGAGGTTGAAAGGACAACGAAGACTGGTAAATTAGTGGATGTTCGATGGACCACAGAGGATGGTGAAACAGTAATTATCTCAACCACGAGACCAGAATTAATCTGTGCTTGTGGGGTTGTTGTTGTTCATCCAGAGGACAAGCGCTACCAACACCTGGTCGGCAAACGTATCGAGTTACCACTTACAACCAATAACCGAGAGACTAGTGTCGAAATAATGACTCATTCCTCTGTCAAATCAGAATTTGGAAGTGGAGTATTGATGGTCTGTTCTTTTGGTGATCAAAACGACGTCGCAGTGTTCAGAGACTTGGGCCTAAAACCATTCCAAGCGATTGATCTAGACGGCTGTATGACTGAAATCGCAGGCCCTCTTGCTGGCATGAAGGTTTACGCTGCACGTAAAGAAGCAATTGAGCAACTTGAACAAGCAGATTTAATCGAAAAAATCGAGACTAGAGAACAAGAAGTCCCAATATCGGAGCGAGGAAAGAATCCAGTTGAAATCATACTTCTCAAAGAATGGTATGTGCGCCAAACCCATATGCAAGACCGGATGAAGGAGTTAATCGAAGATATCGAATTCCACCCCCCGCGCAACCGTCAATTCCTAATCGATTGGATGGATAATGTCAGCATAGATTGGCCTATCAGCCGACGCCGTTGGTATCATACTGAAATCCCAATCTGGTATAGTGAGAATGGTGAGATGATTATCGTACCTCCTGCAGGGACATATGTCCAACCATGGTGCGAGCAACCTCCCGAAGGAAGCCAAGTACTAAATCGTGAAAGTCGTGAATTACTAGGCGATTATACCGACCTAAGGGATGAAATGGGGCAACTGCGTGGCGAAGAAAAGGTGTTTGACACCTGGATGGATTCGAGCAATTCCAATCTCTTCGTCAGTGGATATCTGAACCAACCTGAAATATTCGACAAGGCATTTCCGACAGCCTTGCGACCTCAAGGTAAGGAAATTGTCAGAACTTGGCTATACTACACTTTGCTAAAGAGTGCACTTCTACTTGATAAACCAGGTTTCAAACATGTATGGATCGATGGTCTAGGAATGGACCCATGGGGCCGGAAAATGTCTAAGTCCTTGGGTAATGGTATCGATGCTGATTCAGTGCTTGAGTGTGGAGCAGGAGGTAAGACCGGTTCATGGAAGGTTCGCGGACCTAAGAAAACAATAAGCCTTAGAGCCAATAAAATCGGCAGTGAGTGTTTCCGTCTATGGAAGGCTTGCGATGCTCAAGTTGGTGATGACTTCCACATCAATCCCGAGGAAATTGAAAAGCGCTACTTTGGAGTTCTTACCAAGATGTTCAACGTCGCTCGTTTTGCCAGCATGTTTCCGACCCCAGATGATCTCGAAACAATGCCTGATGACCTTGCGATTGAGGACCGTTGGATCTTGAGTGAATTCGCAAAAATGATGACAATTGTCGAAAAGGCGTGGTCTGACATCGATATTTACCGCGCCACTCAAGCGATCAAAACCTTTGCCACCGGCATCCTACCCAGTCATTGGCTAGAGATGGCAAAGTCGAGACTCTATGCTGACGACGTCGGAGCGGCTTGGACCATTCATCGTATCGTCAGAGATTTGATGAGTGCTTTTAGCCCAATATGCCCATTCTTCAGCCATCACATATCCTCAACCCTATACAATGCCAGCGCTGTCGATGCCCGCTCATTTCCGGAAATACTAACGATAGAGGGTGACTTGACCGAATTAAGTGATTCGCTAAAAGAGTTCAACAGTATGGTATGGAAAGCCAAGAAAGACAAAGGTCTCTCCTTGAAATCAGAAGTAGAAGGTATTACTATTCCCTCTAACCTTGAGGATTTTACGAATATATTAACCGCTATGCATCACCTTGAGTGAGGATCATTCCTCTTCGAGGTCGAGGGTGATTTGCCTAGAATCATGCACTTCAAGATTACCCATTTTGAAACCTATTAATCGAATTGGCCTATCGTATTCGACCTGCTCTGCGAATAAGCGCAAAGCGCTGCGCTGGAAGACACTCTCTTCATCCATGGCTACAGTCAATGCTCTTTGATGCGAGTGCGTCTCAAAGCCGCGATAGCGTATCTTGACCTCAGCAAGGCGTCCACTTACACCCATAATCTTAGCACGCTTCAAAACCATAGTTACCAATTCCTCTAGTCGTTCTAAAACAACTTCAATATCACGTTGATCTTGCGAGAAGGTGTGCTCCTTTGAGATGGATTTACGGCTACGAAGTACCGATATCTCATCGCTGGTCTCGCCTTCAACAACTTGTGATAACCATGCGGCGAACCTCTCATTGGTGAACCTAGCAAGCGATAATTCACCGACTCCGAGTGCATCAGTCATCGTCTCCAAACCCCATTCTGACAAACGAGTAGCAGTTTTTGGACCGATTCCGGGGATTTGCCGTAATGATCTGTCGGCAAAGAATGTGTGAATCTCATTGGGCATAGTTCGATGAATACCACCGGGTTTATTCTCCTCACTACCCATCTTGGCCAAGATTCTAGTCGAGCCTATTCCAAATGAAGCTGATAGGCCCAACTCCTCTTCGATGCTAAGTTTCATCTTTCTAGCCAATGCCAAGGCTGCATCCCAATCACCAGCACAATATTCAGTGACATCGAGATAGGCTTCATCGATTGAAGCCGGTTCGAATTTAGCGGCAAATGGACGTAAAATAGCCATCACTTTGCGGCTGGCTCTGCTGTAAAGGCCGCGGGTACCACGCATGTATACGGCATCACCAATAGGAGAACCTGGGCATCGACGCCAAGCCTCAGTAATCGGCATTGCAGAACGAATACCAAAATCTCGAGCTGCGTAATTACAAGTCGACACTATACCTCTACCACGCCCTTGTTGTGGGTCTGAACCAATTATCAAAGGAATCGACGGGTCGAGGTTATGATGAAGAATTTCAACAGCGGCAAAGAAAGCATCGAGGTCACAGTGGATGATTATCCTCGACCCCATATGCAAGTCATGTTGGCAGCGCTTCATCAATATCACCCTCATGGGCATGACTTCATCAAAGGCGACCAGATGGAATGAGCATGGCCGGCTGGCAACCAATCGCAAGTGTTGTAATCGGCATATTGCTACTAGGTGGCCTAATTGGATACACATCGGAAGAGGTTTTCTCTGACATCCCCAAGCCAAGTGCAGATGTTTGTGCAGTGAAAAGCGAACCTCTTGCGGTACCGGCTTCTGGTTCAATGATCGACATCGACGTCACGCTAACATGGAGTGATTCAACTATTTGGCTCGGTATAATAAGTGCTGAAGAATATGAAAAGATGAGCAAAAGCGTGAATGTCGAAGGAGCTGATGTCGTCGCCTGTCCGAATGGTAATGAGATCACTTTCATAGCAGGAGGGCCCGGCTCTGGTGACACATTCAACTGGCAACCAGATGGTCAAGATGTTCACGTGATGGTTGGTGGTCCCAAAGGAACCGGCGATGGTGGTGACGATGATGATAATGGTTTACCACCACCATTCGGAGGTGGCGGGGAAAATGATGAGTCCGGAACACCTTTCAGCGGCTACTTTGATATTCAATCATCGGCTGACATCTCTTTTGGCGTTTTATTATTGGTAATTCTAGCCGCAATAGAAATTGGCATTCTTGCGACTAAAATACTGTGATTTGCATAATTGGACTATAGTCCGCAATTTCCCAGATCAATAAATATTCTGTGAATCTATGGATTTATCAAAAGATACAAAAGGTAATTCACACTACGTGGTGCCATGAATAATAATAGTAAATCTCTTTTTCTGATCTTGCTTTTGGTTTTTAGCATACTTCCCACCTCGGTGAGTGCAGGTGATTCAGGACGCAATGCTTACTCTGTTTCACTTTCTTCATATGAAGCCGGGACAGGAGAGACCGTTGAGATTGAAGCCTATGTCACTGGCTATCAATATTATGATAATCAGAAAACTACTGGTTATAATATTAGGGCAGAGTCGAGTACTGGCGAGACATATGCAATCGCTCAAAATCTAGATGATGATGCTGAAGAAGGGGTGATCACTTATTCATGGATGGTACCACAATCCATTCCGACTGGCTATTATCAAATTTGTGTTGAGGAATCTGATAGTGAATTAGGTTCGCCGATGTGTAGAGGATTGAACGTCATTCGTTATCAAATCGATCTGGAAGTGAACAATGAAGTCCTACTCCCCGGTGATACACTTGTCGTATGGGCTACAGTAAGTAGTCCGGTTGATGGGAGTCCGGAAACTCCAGATACAGCCGGTTGGACGATCACATACGAAACTCGAGGAACGGAAACAACTATGTGGGGTGATATTATAACTGAAACTCAAAGAAAAAGTGGAATTTTAACTCCCGATTCGCAAAATCAATTCGGGGTATTATTACCGTCTAACCTAGATCCTGGGTCTTCATTAGAAATCACCTTTTATGCAAATGACTCCTCTGGTTCACAGCAATTTTCAGAGGTCGGCAGAGTTATACAAATTGGGCACTTATTAGTAGAAATATCCATGCCATCATATGATGAGGTAATAAGTATAAACTCGGACTTTGTCCTCCAAATCAACTGCAAAAGAACTCTCAATCAGTGGTCATGGGAAACGATGCCTGCGGCAAATCTACCATTGACAGTAAAATTGGAACAAGGAGAATATGAAACACCAGTTTCGGTTTCATCTAATCTTCCAGGTCAGTCTAGCGATATTGTGTGCGATAGTAATGGGTTTGTTTCACTTCTGCTAACTGCAGATGATGTGAATTTAAAGGCAGGATCTGCTAAAATTGTAGTTTATTGGACCGACGCCGCCTCTAGTGAAGAGGCCAGTACAAGTCAACCGATTTATCTTAGTGAAGATGGTTCTGAACCTCTCAATGGAGTAGGTATCGAATTGGCAATCGATGGCCCTAGCACTAGTAGCAAACCTGGTGAAGAAATCAGATTAACGATTAATACATATGATTTGGCCGGTAATCCACTGCCAGGAATATGGGTACATCACCACACTATCAGAACAAGCGATGGTGGTATTGATGATAGAAGTGAATGGAATATTCAGCAAAGTGATGATCAGGGTGAATTGATTGTTTTAATGACTATCCCTGAAGAGATGAGAGCTGGTGCTAATTCGATTAGTCTATTTGTAAGTGCAAAGAATGAGACTGGAAGTTCTGATTATACGGAACATGAGATTAGAGTGATAGATCCAGAAATCAATATCTATCCTGATACCGCTAATTGGTTGCCTGGTGATGATGTAGTAATGAGAATCGATGCCAAGGATATGACTGGAGATGTTGTTGTATTTTGGAGCGTTTATGATTTGGAAATAGATGGACAGTTTAAGTTTGCAGCAGATTCTCAAGGTGGTTTTTCCTTTACAGTACCTGAGAGAGAATCTCAAGATTTTTCCTCTTTGGATATTGGTGTAATGGTTATTGATTCATCGGGTCAAACCGATAGTGACAACTATCGTTTATACAGATTAAATGGCTTTAGTATGATGGTTACACCTCCAAATGAGGTTTTAATTGCTGGTGAAACAGTTGCCATATCATATGTTCTATCTACCATGGACCCCACTGTTCCAATTGAATATCCACTTCAGTGGACTGGAGATATTATGGGAGTTGCCGATTCAGATATGCTTGGGATTGTTAGCGATGCAAGTGGTTCAATAGAATACACAGTGCCAAGTTACCTTGTAAGTGGTTCATATCTATTGGGAATTAGCTTCGGTGGAATCACGACTTATATCCCTGTCGAGATTCGATCTGATGACGATGCAACAGGCGTTAGTGGGTCATTTAGTTCGGTCGCAGATTCTCTTGATTCTGCCTCTGGATGGGTTTCTACTTTGGCATTGATTCTGGCATTGGCTTGCCTAGGTCTACTCCTCAAACGTGGCGGAAAGAAAGATGAGGAATGGAGTTCTTTCAATGAACCTCTTCCAATCGCTAATCCAACCGCTACTCTAATCCCCCCACCACCTCTTCCACCTGCAGGGATTCCAGAATATGATCCGACATCACCAACTGGTTATGCACAACCGCCAAGGTACTAATTACAATAATCGTGTAAAATTAGAGCAAGGCGGATAGCGCTATCCTCACCTACGATTTTGGCCCTGCCAGATACAATGAAAAAGTTCCACATTCCGGAAGTTTGAAATTAGAAAGTATTGAATAAGAATCTCTTCATGGCATGGTTATGATGGGATGTAAGGCCAATTCATTTATCTTAATCTTGTTAATGTTTCTTTTCCCATTTTCTGCTGTAGTAAATGGAACTCCATATTCCGAGATCCGATTAGAAGAAGAAATAATTTCGTATTCAAATAACAATAGTAACAATTCATCTAGCAATCCTACCAATTATTCAATTGTAATCACTTCACCTACAAACAATTCTACAGATCATAGTTTGTTCTATACTAGCGTGTTTTTTGAAGTTTCAAATTATACTGGTATAATTTACTGGAATGCCACCCTTGACAATGGAAGTGGCGTCATCTCATCCAATTGGACTGATTATGCATATCCCAATAGTACGGGTCAAGGTCAAGGTCAATCACTCAATTCAACTGTAAATTATCTTCTAAATGGGAATATATCCATTTGTGTCAGCCTCCCATCCGGAGAAGGAGATTGTATAACCTATACCCACTATCATCTTCCTTATTCAATTGACATAAATTCAAGTTATGAAAATAGTACATTCTCGATAGCTACGGGTCAATCCTTGGTAATGGACAACAATGGAACTTTAGGAAGTAATTACAGTTATAGTATGCTATCATGTACTGTTTTGAATACTGATTATGCGAATAATTCAACCTCATTTTGTGGGGATTCGGCTTTTCCAACCAATTCGGGTATTGTAACATTGCGCACCTATTTCTATCCTGTAATTTCGGGAAACTACTCAATGTGTATTAGTTTTTCATCTCTAGGAAATAGCTCTTGGAATATTTCTGAATGTATTAATTTCTATGTTGATGTTAGACTGCCAAGTCTTTCACTTCACTCACCTACAAATCAATCACAAATTCAAACAAACACTTCAACTATGGAAGTAAACTATAGCATTTCAAATTATTCTGGTTCAATTACATGGTTTGCAAACAAGTCGAATCAAAATCAGAGTAATCAATGGTATACTTGGGTTAACAGTCTTAGTTATGGAACAAATAATACTATGGCGATCAAAAATACTACTATCCCTATTCTTTCAGAATCAGGGAATTATTCTCTTTGTGCAATGCTAGATACAGGATTAATCGATTGTTTAACATTCAATTACGTCCTTCCTCCAACTCAAGTCTCTATCATTTCTCCCACAAATAACTCAATAATTTCAGAACCGACTTACTCATGGAGTCAAAATACAGGGTACATCTCAATTGAAGCGTCATTGACAAATTATTCTGGTCAACTAGAATGGAGTGTTACCTCTTTAGACAACTCTACCCAAAATGGAAGTCTACAGATAATTTATTGGAATACACACTACCACAACTCATGGTCAAATACATCTATTGTTCAAACCAATCGAGATGTTGGATTTGGTAATAAATCGATTTGTGTATCAATACCAAACCAAAGTGGAAATCAAAGCAATCCCTATGCGGTTTTATCTCATTGCGTAATTGTTGAAATCATCCCTCGTCAGGTGAGTATCGATATGTGGATTGGCTCACAACAAAACACCACAAACCACTCAGATAATGTTCAAATACATTATACAGGTAATAATTATTCGAATGGGCGAATCACGATAAATGGTAATTACCTACAATATATTTCAGCTAAATTTGAAGCGGGAAACGGAACATCACATAATCACTCAAATGGAACTTCACATAACCACTCATCGAACTACTCAACTTACTATGTCAACGAATACTATCTTAATAATGGAAATAACACGATATGCGTTGAAGTATTTGGTGAAGATGGATCTGCGTTGTCCGATTGTGAAATTTATTTTATCCCATATCCTGTAATCCGAATAAACCTAATTACTGAAAATGGAATTAACTTTTCCCATGGTCATATTCAATTAAGTTATTACTCTGAGAATTATACTGGTACGCTCTATTGGAACCTTGTTTCGGCTAATGGTGAAAATTATTCTTTGACAAGTTATTCAAGTTCATATGAGAGGTCGAAAGTTTTTCATCCCCCTTTCTTTGGTCAAATTGAGATTTGTGCCTCAATAAGTACAACCTCCAATCAATCCGCTAATGAATCGGTTTCACAGACTAATGAATCTTTTACACAGACATGTATCGATGTAGAGTTGGTTCCAAGAATGGTATCAGGTTATATCGTAAGTCCACAGAATAACACAATGGTCTCAAATTATTTCGAATTACAATATTACATGAGAAATGTATCGTCCGGTTCTATCACAATTAATGGGGCCTTAATTGAAAATATTTATTCGAATCTTGACGGTATTTTCTGGAACAATACAGACCAAAACTCGTCAAATTATTCAATGACAAATATGTCATTCGAATATGGTACCTCTGAAATTTGTTTGACTGTTGTTGGAGAAGATGGTTTTGAAGTTACAGATTGCATTGTAGTAACTCGACCTATCCCAAATCTAATTGCAAGTATTATTTCACCTAGTAATAATTCTGTAATAATTGGACCGGACGTAAGTGTTGAATTCCAACTTCAAAATGCTTCAAATATTCATTTTGAGTTTAATGGCCAACAATATTCGATATTGAACAATATTAGCGAAATTACAGCATGGTCTGGATTACAAGTAATTGATATTCCGTTAGGTTATGGTAATGGTAATTTATGCTTAGTGTCAGCTAATTTAGGCAATATAGTACACAGTGATTGCATCACCATCTCAATCGTAAATCCGAATTTGGATTCTGATTCTGATGGATTAGCAGATTATATTGATGATTGCCCCGCAACCCAACTTGGAAATCCTGTTGATTCCCAAGGATGTAGTGATTCACAAATCGATGAAGATGGAGATGGGGTTGTAAATACAGATGATATCTGCCCGAATACACAACCTCAACAAACAGTCAATCCTTCTGGTTGCTCTTCGTCACAAACCGATTCTGATGGTGATGGTATTTCTGATTTGCAAGATCTTTGCCCGAATACGAATTCAACTCAGGTTGCAAATTCTCAAGGCTGTTCCTCATCACAAATAGATTCTGATAATGACGGTGTGATGGACAATTCTGATATTTGTCCAAATACTATTGTAGGGTCGATTACAGATAGTGTCGGTTGTTCATCAAGTCAAAAAGACTCAGATAGTGATGGCGTTCTAGATAATTTTGATCAGTGTCCTGGAACTTTACCTAACACTGTGATTGACACTACTGGATGTCCAATTAACCCATCCTCCGGTTCAAATGCATCTGGAGGTGTTCAAGGTGAATTTGAAGACGAGGGAATGCCAGGATTCGAAGTAAAAATAGTGCTAATGAGTATTCTATTCGCACTTATTGCACTTCGTCGTCAAGGATAAGCATGAACCCAACCTCAACCCGCCGTGAACCATACCTGAAAGGCTTGGAAACCGGCGTTTTACCAAAGAAATATCAACTCCATAACTTATAAGTTCCAGTAATCACGCTATAATCATGGTTGAAAGATCAAGCCTACTTCTTGCTACTGGATTACTTTTCTTCATTCTCTTCATGCCACTATTTTCTCTTGTCGGAGATTTGAGCATAAAGTGTGAAATTCGAGATAATTATGATTGTGGAGATTATGTTCTGATGCAAGGAGTCGCTGCTGGAGGTCTAGTTTTGGGCTTACTCCTTTCAGTAGGAGGTGCTTATCAATCACGCATTAAATCTCCTTCCAAGCCGATGGTAGGCATGTATTCTATTGTTGAGGCAAACAACATTGCAAGTGATGACGATTATCTATGTGTGGCATCTGCATTAGATAAGATAAAGCAAGAGGCTGAGCAAACAATTCAGGATTTATTAAGTCAAAATAATAACCAATCTAATCAAACATCACAAATCAGTAACATAGAATCTAGACAAAGAGAGTTACAAAAACAAATTGACAATATTGACAACATCAAGGCTGAATTGAGATTAGAAGTGGACGAATATGTCAAAAAGAAAATTGAATCTCCAAGTCTCCAACTTAACGATTCAGCTGTAGCCGGTGGCGTTACAGTAAACAATGCAAACGAAGTTGCTATGGCCGCTATTAAAGCATATAAAATGGGTCAAGAATCCAGATGAATACAGAAAGTTACACGTTTCGTCGATATTTTACCAGAATCCGGAAAGATTCAAGACTGTCATATTCGTCAACAATATGCTCAGATTTTGGGCATTTATTCTACACGGCATACGCTTTGCGTGGCCCGTTTTTGGGGTGAGTGCGGATAGCGCGATTTGCACTCATGCCTTGACTATGGTTTCAGGCTCTTCGCCAGATAAAGCAACCATAACCGCATCAGCGATATCGATTCCTACCCTTGCTTGTGCTTCCAAAGTCGCAGCACCTATA
>Ga0209709_10000136_pt1 | contig 69005 bp, 66 predicted proteins | sample ArcticOcean_MG_C_2_FD_187435 | JGI IMG/M metagenome (GOLD analysis project Ga0209709, IMG submission 187435) | Marine microbial communities from western Arctic Ocean - ArcticOcean_MG_CB4_136 (SPAdes) (version 2) | ecosystem: Environmental > Aquatic > Marine > Oceanic | place: Arctic Ocean... | reverse complement strand
ACGAAATACAATGACTGGCAACATCATCAAGTCGAGTGTCCATAGCTGATACGATCATCAGGGGTGAACGTTGATCCTGAGCCAGATTGCGCACTGCCGCATCCTGCCACGCGGGCAGTCCCATCTGATCGGCTAATTCAAAAGCCTTATTACGAACCGCTTGGCGCAGCGCTAGCGCAACCCGAGGTGCAGTGTTGGTAATATCCTCGCCGAGAATTAAAATCGCATCAGCGGCTTCCATCTGTTTAATAGAAGGATTAGAGGCCTTAGTGGTTTGAAGTATCTTGGCAATGCTGGCAATAATTTTCGCTTCAACATCAGAGAAACCGGCACAAAAATTATCTGCACCCACTAATTCTCGCAACAAATAGTTTGCTTCTAATGAGGCCCGCGGAGAACCTATGCCGGCAATTTTCTTTCCCTTTATCCAGTTACCCGCAGTTTCTATAGCCTGTTCCCGGTGCACCGCAAAAAAGCTGTCATCCGGTTTTCGGATACCCGCATAGTCCAGCCGAGCATCACTGTTGACATAACCGCTCCCAAAGCGACCTCGGTCGCAGAGGAAGTAGCCATTGACCTCATTATTGTATCTATTGTGTATCCGTTTGAGTTTACCGTAGCGTTCTCCTGGTGCTATATTACAGCCAACCGCACAACCAGCACAGATAGAAGGGGCTGATTGTAGATCCCATTTACGGCTATATTGCTTTAAAAAAGGTTTATCAGTAAACACGCCAGTGGGACAGACTTCGACGAGATTACCCGAGAACTCAGATTCCAATACGCCCTCTTCATGGCGACCAAAATAGACATGATCATGGGAGGCCTGAGCACCTAAGTCTCTGCCCCCGGCATAATCTTTGTAATAGCGCTCGCAGCGATAGCAGGTGATGCAGCGATTCATCTCATGGTGAATGAGCGGCCCAAGGTACTGGTTTCGAAAAGTGTTTTTGCTGCCGGTATAGCGGCGGTCACGATGCCCCACCATCACGGTCATATCCTGCAAGTGGCATTCGCCACCCTCAGCACAGACGGGACAATCATGGGGATGATTTAACATTAGCGACTCGACGACCGCACTACGAAATTCGGCTGCATTTTCGGCCGACAGTGAAAAACGCGCACCTTCGGTCACAGGTGTCATACAGCCCATTACTATACGACCCTGGGTATCATCTTCATTTTGATACTGTAACAGTGCACATTGGCGGCAGGAGCCAATGGAACCCATAGCCGGATGCCAGCAGAAATAAGGTAAATCTAAGCCCGCATTAAGACAGACTTCAAGAATATTCTCGCCATCTTTAACCCGCAATTCCTGATCATCTATAAATATGGTTGGCATAATTTAAACTCTTCTAATGATAGGGGCACCGGCCGCCAGTAATATGCTGTTTAAAATCATAATAAAAATATTTCAGCGCACTCTGTAGCGGCTCCATGGCGCCTGGCGCCAAGGCACAGTGAGTATTGCCCAACGCACCGATATACTTGATCTGGTACGCCAGTGTCTTCAGGTCTTCGGGCTGACCGCGGCCATGCTCAATATCGAGCAGTACCTGATGAGTCCAGGGCAGTCCTTCCCTACAGGGTGTACAAAACCCGCAGGACTCATGAGCAAAGAAACGAATAAGGTTGAGCACCATGCCTACGGGACAGGTCTGGTCGTCTAAAATAATCATGGTACCCGTACCCATGCGACTGCCTGCCTTACCGATCACGTTATAGTCCATGGCTAAATCCAGGTGATCTGGAGTTAAGAAATCGGTCGAGCCACCGCCGGGCAAAAATCCTTTGAGCTGCAATCCAGTTTGCATCCCGCCTGCATGTCCCTCGAGTATTTCTCGAACCGGCGTGCCCATAGGTAGTTCCCAGCAGCCAGGATTTTTAACCCGCCCACTGACACCAAACATCTTGGTACCGCTATCTTCACCCACCCCTAGGCTCTTAAACCAATCGGCACCATGATCAATAATATGCGATATATTGCACAGAGTTTCGACATTGTTGACGATGGTGGGACGGCCCCATAGACCGCTTACCTGAGGGAACGGAGGCTTAGCCCTAGGATTGGCTCGTTTACCCTCAAGGGCATTAATTAGCGCAGTCTCCTCGCCACATATATAGCGACCAGCACTGGGGTGTACATACATGTTAAGACTAAAACCACTCCCAAGAATATTGTCGCCAAGATAGCCTTTGGCGTAGCACTCCGCCAGCGCGTCTCGCAGCCGTTGGATCGCCACTACATATTCACCGCGAATAAAGATATAGGAGATATCCGCATCAATAGTGTAGGCACTCAGAATCATTCCCTCAATCAACTGATGCGGGTCACACTCCAATAGCAGCCGATCCTTAAAAGCACCAGGTTCCATTTCATCGGCGTTACATACCAAATACTTGTGCCCCGGGGTACAGCTGTCACCCTTGGGGACAAAGCTCCATTTCATACCGGTAGGGAATCCAGCCCCACCACGACCGCGAAGTTTGGACGCGCTAACCACATCCTGACAATCTTTTGGCGAAAGCTCAGCAAGCGCTTTACGCAGCGCTCGATAACCCCCGCTGGCTTCATAGCCTTTTAAATTAGTAGGCTGCAGGTCGGCACCGATATTGCGAGTAAGGATTTTCTCCATTATCCCTGACTCCCTTTTGTCGCTTTATTTGTGAAAAAAACTTGCTCGATTTTTTTATCATCAAGGTGAGTCACCAAGTCATCTCCAACCATCATGACCGGTGCCCTGTCACAGGCACCTAAGCAGGGAACCGGAATTAAAGTGTAGCGGTTATCGGCCGTCGTCTCGCCATAGTCGACACCTAACAGATCCGTAATCTTTTGTTTGACTCCATCGCAGCCGCAGATCCAGCAGCTGACACTGTCGCAAAATAAAATGACCTTGTCGCCCACTGGCCGACGATAAATTAAATTATAAAAAGTCGCCACTCCCTCAAGTTCTTCCGCAGACATTTCCAAATGCTTTGCAATGCCCTGCAAGCACTCATCCGATACCCAGCCTCTTTTAGCCTGAACAATTTTTAGTGCGTCAATAGCCGCACCAGACTTGTAAGGGATATGGCTGAGTTCGTAATCGATCTCGTCAACCTCCTGCTGAGTAAGCACCGAGATCAGATCGGATTGAATTATCTCTGGTTCATTCATCGGTCAACATCCGCCATAACAAAATCAATACTCGCAATAATCGCAATCAAATCTGGAATCATCAGGCCCTTACTAATCAGCGGAATCTGCTGTAGATGAGGAAAAGATGGAGTTCGAATTCGAGTCCGATAGGAACTAGTCCCACCATCACTGACAAGGTGATAGCTGTTAATACCTTTGGTAGCCTCAATCATTATTGAGGCCTCTCCTTCAGGTATCACAGGGCCCCAACTAACATTTAAAAAGTGGTGAATTAGCGTTTCAATGTCCTCCATGGTGCGTTCTTTCGGAGGCGGCGTGGTGGCTGAGTGTTCGCTCTTGTATGCGCCGAGTGGCATATTGTCGAGACACTGACGAATAATGCGCAGACTCTGGCGCATCTCTTCAACACGCAGCAGAGCGCGATCATAACAGTCGCCATTAGTTGCAGTGGGCACGTCAAATTCAAATTGGTCATAGCCGCCATAAGGGCGTTTTTTGCGAACGTCCCAGTCACTGCCGGTGGCACGCAATCCCGGCCCGGTAATGCCCCAGTCTAGCGCCTCTTGTTTGGTGTACACACCAATTCCCACAGTGCGCTCTTTTAGTATTCTATTTTGCATCGCCATTCTGTCATATTGGTCTAGACGCGCGGGCAAATAATCAATAAATTCACGAACCAAACGATCCCAACCATTAGGTAAATTCTGCGCGACCCCACCGATCCGAAACCAAGCAGGATGCATCCGGCCACCCGTGATGGCTTCAATAATACCGAACAGCTTTTCCCTATCGGCAAACATATAAAACACCGGGGACATCTGACCAACGTCCTGTACAAACGTCCCATAAAAAACCAAATGACTGGATATGCGGAATAACTCGGACAGCATGATGCGAATTATTTTGGCCCGCTCAGGGACTTCAATACCCGCAAGCATTTCTACGGACTGAATGTAGGCGAGATTGTTCATCACGCCACCAAGGTAATCGATACGATCGGTATACGGAATGTAGCTATGCCATGTCTGACGCTCACCCATCTTCTCGGCACCGCGATGGTGATAGCCAATATCGGGCACCGAGTCGACAATCACTTCTCCGTCAAGCTGCAGGGCGACTCGAAAAACACCATGCACACTGGGATGATTAGGGCCTAGGTTTAGAAACATATATTCGCTGTCGTCACTGGCTTTTTCCATGCCCCAGTCTTCGGGGCGAAAGCGCAGGGCTTCTTGTTCACGAGCCACTCTCTCTGGACCCATTTCAAAGGGCGCCATTTCTGTGGCTCGCGCGGGATGGTCTTTTCTTAGCGCATGACCTTCCCAGGTAGGGGGTAATAAAATGCGATAGAGGTTAGGGTGACCAGAAAATAGAACTCCGAACATATCCCAGGCTTCTCGCTCATACCAGTTAGCATTGGGCCAGATAGATACAATCGTTGGAGTATTAAGATCAGCCTCAGACAGGGCCACTTTGAGACGTAAATCTTGATTGTTTTCCATCGAAAGCAGTTGGTAGACAACAGTGAAATCGGATAGCGGCTGACCTTTTCGATGGACTCTAGTCCGTTCATCAATGACAAAAAGATCATAGAGCATGGAAAAACTGGGTTTGAGGAACTGTAATACTTCAACTATATTTTCACGGCCTAACCACAGAGTAGGTAGGTTGTCCGCGCAGATTTGGGGAACAAATAACTGTTTCCCAAACTTGCGGTACAGGTGCTCTTCTACCTGGCTATGAACCAGAGATTCAGCCGTTTGCATTTAAGATCCTTAGAGTTTTATTTTAATAGCCTATATATTTTTAGGTTCCCTTAACTCGGTCGCCTGAATACGCTGGGCAGTCAGTTCATCACGTTTGCTAATTTTATGTGGCTTGACCACTGTCTGGTCACCCGCAGCCCAAGTCAGGGGTCTACGCTCTTTGCCGATCGATTCCTGCAGCATTATCAAACCCTGCATCAAGGCTTCCGGGCGCGGTGGACAGCCGGGCACATAAACATCGACCGGAATAAATTTATCGACGCCCTGAACTACAGAATAAATGTCATACATGCCGCCCGAGTTAGCACAGGAGCCCATGGAAATAATCCATCGAGGTTCGAGTAACTGTTCATAAAGACGCTGTATTACCGGCGCCATTTTTAAAAAACACGTGCCGGATATCACCATCAAATCAGCCTGCCTTGGCGTCGCCCGTATAACCTCAGAACCGAAGCGGGCAATATCATGACGACTGGTAAAGGCCGTGGCCATCTCGACATAACAGCAGGATAGGCCAAAGTTAAATGGCCAAAGAGAATGGGCACGGCCCCAGGCAACCAAATCCTCTAGCTTGGCAAAGGCCACATTGCGTTTGACCTGTTCCTCAATAAAAGAAGCAGACTCACTGAGTAAATTGCCATCATCCGGTTTACTTAAACTCCACTTCATTGACTTTCCTCAAGAATTTTTCGTTGCGCATCTTTCTCTTGTGCCGCCACTAGTCCGACACGTGTTTTATTACCCCACTCAAGAGCACCTGAGCGCCATTCATAGATCAGGGCCAAGGCCAATACGGCGATAAACACCAACATGGACAGATAACCCTGCCAACCCAGCTCAAAAAAAGCGATGGCCCAGGCAAAGATAAAAACAGTCTCTAAGTCAAAGATGACAAAGAAGATGGCGACGAGATAAAACTCGACGGAAATACGGATTTGAGAACCGCCAACAGACACAATTCCCGATTCAAAAGGGTCGTTGGTTGCGGGCTCTCTGCGGCGCTGACCCAACAACCAAGATAGGACCAACATCGTTATTACCAGAAGGATTACCATGCCAAAGTAGACGGCCAATGGCCAAATCTCAGTAGAGTATTCGTTAACCACTAAGACTCCTGACCGTGACGATATAAATAGAGGAATTCGATTTTTAAAATGGTAAAGGTTGGGATAAAAGAAATGCTGGCCGCCTTGGACTGGCGACACGGGCGGCATAAACGAAACAGTTCCATATACATATTAAGTGGCATAAGTACCCCAAACGTATCGGATTTCTATCGCCTGTTTAAAACACAACTGGCATTGAATCCGTTTTTTTTTATTCAGTGCTACACTTTGAATTTACCTAAATTAATGGTCTTTCGCAAGAGTGTTTTTCCTGTGACGCGATGAACCGCATAAGAAAGGCCTCTAGTGGAGAAAAATATTAATGCAAAGTGTAATTATTAAATCGGAGAAAATGGTGACCAAACCCTTATAGAATAAGGCCACAGAGAGATTGAGGTGCTAACCTAGAATAGGCCACAGACGGTATTTAATACCTGACAAATTATTTACAAATATTAGTCAAATGCGTGACGTAATACGATAGTTTCGACACGATCTGGGCCAGTGGAAACAACATCCACTGGAGCACCGGTCAGTTCTTCAATACGAACGATATAGTCTCTGGCCGCCTGAGGGAGATCAGCTAGGTGCTGAGCACCCACTGTCACATCTGACCAACCCAGCATAGATTCATAGACAGGAGTAATGTTTTTAAAATCGTCCGAGTGCATGGGAATACCAGCATCAGAGCCGTCTGCATACACGTAGCCAACGCAGATTTTAACCTCATCCAGACCGTCCAACACATCAAGTTTAGTCAGACAAATGCCAGAAATACTATTGATTCTTACCGCTTGTCGAAGGGCCACTGCGTCAAACCAGCCACAACGTCGTGACCGACCTGTCGTGGTACCAAATTCATGGCCTTTATCACCTAAATACTGACCAATCTCACAGTGCAATTCAGTCGGAAATGGGCCCGAACCAACTCTGGTGGTGTAAGCCTTAGTGATGCCGAGTACATAATCTAGGTACATGGGTCCAAAACCGGTCCCTGTCGCTGCGCCTCCGGCGGTGGTATTGGATGAGGTGACATAGGGATATGTGCCATGGTCAACATCAAGCAGCGATCCCTGCGCACCTTCAAATAAAATATGCTCCCCGGCGTCACGGGCGTCGTGAAGAATCTTGGTGACATTCGCTTTCATAGGCAACAGTTCTGCGGCCCATTCTTTCGCCTCCTCCAAGGTTTTATCAAAATCTATGGCGTCCGTTTTATAATATTGTGTGAGCGCAAAATTATGGTATTCAAGAACCTCTTTCAACTTCTCGGCAAAAACGTCCATATTGGCCAGATCACCCAGACGCAGGGCGCGACGGGCAACTTTATCTTCATAAGCGGGCCCAATTCCTCGGCCCGTTGTGCCAATTTTAGCGTTGCCACGCGCAGCTTCACGGGCAACATCAAGCGCCACATGGTAACTGAGAATTAAGGGGCATGAGCCAGACACTTTAAGACGATCACGGACCTGCACACCACGATTCTCTAGCATGCGGATCTCTTTGAGTAACGCATCTGGTGCCACAACCACGCCATTGCCGATAACGCAGGTGACATGTTCACGCAATATGCCCGATGGCACGAGATGCAATGCGGTTTTGAGCCCGTCAATGACCAGCGTATGACCCGCATTATGACCACCTTGAAAACGCGCAACCAGCGACGCCTTATCGGTTAACAGATCGACAATTTTACCCTTGCCTTCGTCCCCCCATTGGGAACCAAGAATAACGACATTTCTACCCATAACAATACTTACTCGAAAAAATTACATCACCTGACGACTAAACTCAGAACAATTTTTGAATCACATACTGGCCGTCTTGCTGAATCAGCTGACGGTCACATTTAATCTCTTGAAGATTCACTGTCTGACCGGCAAAACCCTGTATAACTCGGTTTCCCTGACCACGCAGCAGAATAATCTGCTCATGGCGCTGTTCATCATTAGTGTAGGGGACAAATATGCCTGATACCAAACCGTAATCACGTTGACCTAGATTGACCAAAGACTTGAGATCAAAGGCAAACCCCGTGGCCGGACGCGAGCGCCCAAAGGCCTCGCCAACATGATCATAACGACCACCGTTCCCTAAAGCTTTGCCGTAACCCTGCACGTAACCCGCAAACACAATGCCCGTATGGTAATGGTATCCGGGTAGTTCACCCAAATCGAGATAGACAGTCACATCGCCTGCAGAAATTACCGCTACAATCTTTTCAAGCTGGTCGATGGCTGACAATACAGAAGCGGGCGCGCCCACTAGGGCCTGCTTAGCTTCTGTCAGCACCTCAGCACTACCCGCCAACCTTGGCAGCACGCTGAGCCAGCCCGCTAGTGCAGAATCACTAACATTAACATCAATCCAGTCGCTTAACTCGCCTGTCGCTTTGCGCTGCAGTAACTCAAATAATTGACTCTCCTGATCGTTATCTAGATTGGCGACAGCCAATATCCCACGAAAGATATCGACATGACCCAAATCAAGATGCACATTGTCTACACCGGAGCTTTTCAAAGTCTCTAGAAAAAGCTCAATGACTTCTATATCGGCGCTTAGGGTGGCCTCACCAAATAATTCAACACCCAGTGATATCGGCATACGCGATTCTAGGGGCCCGCGAGGCCGCGTATGCAAAACTGTACCTGCATAACAGAGACGATTAGGCCCTTCTCGGCGCAGGCTGTGGGCATCCATTCTGGCAGTCTGAGGCGTAATATCTGCACGAATGCCCATCATTCGACCACTGATTTGGTCAGTGACACGAAAGGTCATTAAATCGAGGTCGCTCCCGGAACCGCTAAGCAATGATTCGGTGAATTCCACCATCGGCGGAATCACGAAGTCATAACCCCAGCCGTGATAGAGATCGAGTAGCTCACGACGCAGGTGCTCAACTACCAGCGCCTGCTCTGGAAGCACTTCATCAATCCCATCTGGCAATAACCAGCGATCTACATTTTTCACCGCACCCTCTCTATTACTTGCGTGTCCTAGCGCCAAATAACCAGCAATACCAGTCCGACAAGCATACTCAGCAGACCAATCACTCTCATCGCACGTTCATCTGTTGTGGCCAACACCTGCGCCATATGACGCCATCGGCGTGGCGCCAAAAATGGCATAATGCCTTCGAACACCAACATCAAGCCGATCGCTTTGCCTATATCTTCGAACATCAGAGACCACCTCAGAACCGGCATAAAAAAACCGAGTCGCCCCGGTTTTTAAATTCTAACAAAATCGCCAGCAATGTGGCAGAGTTTTTAAACCAATTAAAGCCTTTAATCAGTCTAGACACCCAGTGACGACCTCCTAGTTAGCGCGCTGTTGGTTCAGATACTTGAAGAAATCACTGTCTGGCTCCACCAACATAATGTCGCCCTTATTAGAGAAGGCGGTCTTATAAGCATTGAGACTACGCATAAAGGAGTAAAACTCAGGATCCTGTTGATAGGCTGCTGCATAGACGGACGCTGCCTTAGCATCGCCCTCACCGCGCAACTCTTCGGCATCACGGTAGGCGTTGGCCACTTCAATGGTGCGCTCACGATCAGCAGAGGCACGAATTTTTTCGGCTCTCTCCTTACCGGTCGAACGCAACTCTCGCGCTTCCTTATCACGCTCAGCGGTCATGCGTCGAAATACCTGACTGCTCACTTCTTGCGGCAGATCAATTCGCTTTACCCGCACGTCCACGACTTCGATACCCAGACTTTCCAGTACAGTAGCATTCAGCTCGTCAGTGATGTTTTTCATCAATAGATCGCGCTCACCAGAAACCACTTCATGAAGGGTACGGGTACCAAATTGATTTCTGAGACCGTTGTTAACACGATTGGCTAAACGGTTTTGCGCGACACTCTCTACACCACCAGTAGCCTTGTAATAAGTTTCAACATTGGAGATACGCCATTTAGCGTAAGAATCGACGATAAGACGCTTTTTCTCAATGGTAAAGAAACTGGCAGGCTGAGCATCCACTGTGAGGATACGGGCATCAAAGATACGCACATTATCGACAAAGGGCACTTTGACATGCAGGCCGGGCTGAATATCGGCTTCCACCAGCTTACCAAATTGCAGTTTAACGCCACGCTCAAACTCACTAACAACATATAGCGTACTGTTAGCCCCCAACAATATAACCATCAGTACGATAACTGATTTCATTAAATTATTCATCGTCGTCTCTCCGATTGCCCTTGATTGCTGTTGCGCTGCAGCCTCTCAATCACTTCCGTGGCAATGTTATCAATCATCTGATCTTTGGTGCCACCACTCATAGATGCCTTCGCTGTAGTACCCTGCTGCATCAACTTATCTAATGGCAGATAGAGCATATTATTACCGCCCTCGGTATCCACTAGGATTTTAGTACTGTTACTCATCACCTGTTCTATAGCGTCAATATAAAGACGTTCGCGAGTAACTTGCGGTGCTTTTTTATATTCTTTCAGCAGACTGGTGAAACGTTTAGCTTCACCCTCAGACTTAGACACTACCTGGGAAAGGTAACCCTCAGCTTCTTCACGCAGACGCTGCGCTTCACCGCGAGCTTCCGGGATCACGCCGTTGGAGTAGGCCTGCGCCTCGTTGACTAATCGTTCGAGATCTTCACGCGCTTTAATCACGTCATCGTAGGCTGCTCTAACCTCAGTAGGTGGACGAGCCTCCTCAATGTTAATCTTGACCACATTAATACCACTGGTATAAACATTCAGTAGATCCTGAAGTTTTCCAGCAGTACTGACCGCAACCTCTTCCCGACCCGTGGAAATCACACCATCTAATCCAGTGCTGCCTACCACGTGGCGTAAGGCGCTATCCGTAGCCTGCTCCAGACTTGTCACTGGGTTTTTGATGCTGAGCACAAAGTCTTTGGCATTGGCGATGTTGTACTGCACCGTCAACGAGATTTCGACTATGTTTTCGTCCTGAGTCAGCATTAGACCTCGCACCTGATACTGACGCTCTTCGGTGACGCGAACCGTGGTCACTGAGTCGATAAAGGGTGGATTCCATTGCAGTCCCGAGCCCAAGGTGTCGCTATATTTACCTAAACGTAAAACAACGGCCTGTTCTTTTTCGTCAACCTGGTAGAAACCCAGTAGGCCCCAAATAATGGCCAACACCACAAAAATGACGGGCACTAGTCCTTTGCTACTGCCGCCACCACCAGAACCGCCGCCAAACTTAGCCAGCTTTTCTTTCAGTTTATTCAGCGCTTCATCAATATCTGGTGGTCCTGCGTTACCGCGATTACCACCCCAGGGATCTTTCCCGCCACCCGGTTCGTTCCATGCCATGTTATTCTCCAGCTCTAATAATTAATAAATTTTTGCACTTTGAGTTATAAGTCTACTATCCCAAGAGGCGTTATACTAAGACCAAATCCTGTAATTTGAGTCCTGAGTTGTTCAGTAGACGCAAAAAATCGCTTTCTGGCAGTCTAATTTCTAAATTAATCGAACCCAGTTCGTCCGTCTGTTCAGATAATACAGCTTTATGGCTGTATAGTGCGGCACGAAAAGCTCCCTGATCAGGTTGTAAGTGAACCTGTCTATGCACCACCGTCTTCGGCACTCGCTCAACCACCGCCTGTAACAGTAAGTCCATACCCTCACCACTCAGGGCCGACACCCAGACTGCAATGGGAACACCCGCTTCATCTCTTTCTATGTGGGGCTGCACATCTTTAAGCTGATCAATCTTGTTGTATATCATCAGTGATGGCAAGTCGTGCGCACCAATCTCTTTAAGCACCTCATTGACGCGCAAAATATTGATTGCACGGTCCTCAGCGCAGGCATCCACAATATGCAGCAATAAGGTCGACGATGCTGCCTCCTCCAACGTCGCCCTAAACGCATCCACCAGCCTATGAGGGAGGTGACTAATAAAGCCCACTGTATCAGCAAATACCACTGGCCCCAATCCAGAAACGTCGAGCCGACGCGTAGTCGGATCTAAGGTGGCAAATAACTGGTCAGCAACATATACATCGGCACTAGTAAGCCTGTTAAAACACGTCGATTTTCCCGCGTTGGTATAGCCAACCAAAGACACTGCTGGAATCTCTGCCTTAGTACGGGAGCGGCGCCCCTGATCACGCTGCTTTCTCACTTTTTCAAGACGCTTCTGGATCGATTTAATACGCTCTCTAACCATACGTCGATCAGATTCAAGCTGAGTCTCACCCGGCCCGCGCATGCCAATACCGCCCTTTTCACGGTCAAGGTGGGTCCAGCCGCGAACTAACCTTGATGCCAGATGATGTAACTGCGCGAGTTCGACCTGAAGCTTTCCTTCATGTGTCCTAGCGCGCTGAGCAAAAATATCTAAAATCAAACCAGTTCGATCAATGACGCGGCACTGAAGTTCTGCTTCAATATTACGCTCCTGGCTGGGGGATAGATTATGATTAAAAATAACAATTTCAGCACTGGCACTTTTGACTGCCGCGGCTATTTCTTCTAACTTACCCGAGCCTACAAAGAATTTTGCACTTGGAGACTGACGCGATCCGGTCAAAAACTCAACTGGATCGCCACCGGCAGAGATAACAAGCTCTTCAAACTCTTTGGGATCCTCAGGCTCAGATTCGCTATTCAGCTTAATATGAACAAGCACCGCGCGCTCTCCACCATCACGTCGCTCAAAAAACAATGACACCGCTTAGTGGCTGTTATCGCTGTAGTTGCCCATGTCATCGTCAGCGCCATCATCCGATGAGCTTTCGTCACCGGGCACCGGCAGACGCACATTTCGTGATGGGACAACTGTGGATATTGCGGACTTATAGACCATTTGACTCACAGTGTTTTTTAACAGAACGACAAACTGATCAAACGATTCAATCTGTCCTTGTAATTTAATACCGTTTACCAGAAAGATGGAGACCGGAATCCTCTCTTTTCTTAAGGCATTAAGAAAAGGATCTTGCAGATTATGTCCTTTTGACATGAGACTACTCCTTGTTATTGAAAATTCAATAGGTGCTGCAATCATCGCAGCCAAAATGTCAGGTGGGATTGCGTCTCACCCAACAGCAAAGTTAATCGCTCTTCGCAGACGGACTATATGGGCACATCCATGAGCTTTTTCAAGCATTGATCGTAAATATATTCCAAACTGTAATATTGATCTCCATCATCAACGGCTATTTCAGTGGCATCGGGCCAGTTGCGCAGCCAGGTAATTTGCCGTTTGGCCAGCTGCCGAGTGGCAATGACTCCTCTTTCCACCGCCTCCTCCAAAGAACAGTTGCCCGCACAGTATTCCCATAACTGACGATAGCCTACGGAGCGAATAGCAGGCAAATCCGGATTCAGATCACCACGCCGGTAAAGCACTTCCACCTCAGCGACAAAGCCTTGAGCCATCATGCGATGAAATCGACGCTCGATACGCTGGTGCAGCAGCGCTCTATTGTGCGGTAACAGTGAAATCTGATGAACCTGAAAAGCATTCTTCAAACCCCCAACCGATGGCTGTGCCTGCAACACCGACATGGGTACGCCTGTTATCCTATACACCTCAAGCGCGCGTTGAATCCGCTGAGAATGGTTGGGATGCAACCTAGCCGCTGTCTGGGGGTCAATCTGCTCCAATTCTTGATAAAGACTCGGCCAACCAAATTCAGCCGCGTGCTGTTCTATATCCCACCGAATCTCTCGGTCAGCCTCAGGCATATCCGACAGGCCATCCAACAAGATTTTAAAATACATCATGCTCCCGCCCACCAGTAGAGGGATTTTCCCACAACTGCGAATATCCTCCATCTCCCGTCGCGCGTCGATCAGAAAATCTGCGGCGCTATAGGCATCAAGAGGATCACGAACATCGATTAGTCGATGGGGTGCTGCCACCAGAGTAGCGGCATCAGGCTTGGCACTGCCAATGTTCATCTGCCTGTAAACCTGCGCCGAGTCTACATTGATTAATTCAACCGGCAGATGCTTTGCCAAGGCGATCGCTAGCGCTGTTTTACCGCTGGCGGTGGGCCCCATAACAAAGATAGCTGGAGGCAGGGATACTTTCTTCATGGCTGTTATCGGCCACGCAAGAAAAGTTTATCTAACTCATCCAGCGTCAGCTGTGACCAGGTCGGCCGCCCATGATTACATTGGCCGCTGCGCTCAGTCGCCTCCATATCTCGCAACAGCCCATTCATTTCTGGAACCGTCAACTTGCGATTGGCACGCACGGAGCCATGACAAGCCATAGTCGAAAGGATTTCATTGATATGGTGTCGGATACGCTCAGAGGTACCATGCTCGATCAGATCAGAAATAACATCTCGCAGCAACGCCTCAACTTCGGAACCACGTAAAATTGCTGGAATTTGCCGTACAATAATACTTTCATTGGCCGCTCGCTCGACCAGAAATCCAAGCTGCGCAAAGACCTCACCACTCTGCTCAGCCATATCGGCTTCACGCTGGCTAACCGCTAAACTCTCAGGCACCAGCAATGGCTGCGACACCAGGCCCTGATCATCAAAGGCGGTTTTCATGCGCTCATAAATAATGCGTTCATGGGCAGCATGCATGTCAACAATGATCAAGCCCTGCGTATTTTCAGCCAGAATATAAATACCTTTTAACTGAGCGATAGCAAAACCCATGGGTGGAATATCGCCCTGTTCACTAGGCATCTCAGTCGCGTAGAGTCCCTGATAGGCTGCCATAGGCGTATTAATACCGTAGCGTTCCCCTGAATAACCGGGCTGAGCACCATAGCTGTTGCTAGCAGAACTCTTGCCATCATAGCTTTGCCCAACAAGCCCCTGTGCGGAGGTAAACTGAATTGATGACTGACCCGCCGACTGCTCAGAGTCCTGGTTGCTTCGCAATGTCGCGCCAGAAGAGTCTAGGTGGTCCTGAGGACGATCCTCAGATAGCGCTCTATTCAATGTGCTGTAAACGAAGCCATGAATGGAGCGGCTATCGCGAAAACGCACCTCGTGCTTAGTAGGATGTACATTGACATCCACATCGGCCGGCTCAATCTCAAGAAACAAAACAAATGCCGGATGGCGACCGTGATACAAAACATCTTGATAGGCCTGCCTCACAGCATGGGATACCACCTTGTCACGAATCGCTCGACCATTGACAAAAAAGTGCTGCAAATCGGTCTGACTTCTTGAAAATGTGGGGAGGCCCATCCAGCCCCATAGACGGGTCCCTGTACGGTCATTGTCTACATACAGCGCTTCCTTCATAAACGCTGGACCACAGATATCAGCTACTCGCTTCTCCTGCTCAGCCTGACTAATCGCCGGTCGCAGACTTAACTGAGCGCGCTGGTTATGCCGTAAGCTAAAAGACACCTCCATACGGCTGAGTGCCAGCTTTTTAATACTGTCATCAATTCGATTGTATTCGGTAGCTTCGGTACGCAGAAATTTACGTCGCGCTGGCGTATTAAAAAATAAGTCACGGACCTCAACACTGGTACCCTGAGGGTGCCCAGCAGGCTGCAATTCTACCGCCATATCTCGCCCCTCTGACACCGCCTTCCAGCCACTGCTGTCGCCTGAGTTCGAGGTCAGAGTCAAGCGTGATACGGATGCAATACTGGCCAGCGCTTCTCCGCGAAAACCCAAGGTTGCCACAGCCTCTAAGTCGTCGAGGTTATCTATCTTACTCGTTGCATGCCGACTGAGTGCCAACGCCAATTGATGTTCGGGAATGCCATGTCCGTCGTCACGGATTTTAATCAGTTTGACGCCACCCTGCTCCACATCAATATCTATGCGCGTCGCTCCAGCGTCCAAACTATTTTCCACCAGCTCTTTGAGTACGGATGCGGGACGCTCAACCACCTCTCCAGCAGCAATCTGATTCGCTAATTGCGGACTGAGTATTTTAATGCCAGACATACTTTTTAACCGTTAACTAGAGGGAATTAAAATTTCCTGCCCAATCCGAATCGAGCTTGATCGCATTTTATTATGGCGTAAAATTTTACGCACAGAGGTGTTGTAGCGAATCGCAATTTCTGAAAGAGTATCTCCACGAGCAATCACATAACTCAGCTCAACTTTGCCCCCATTTTTTGACAGTAAAGTACCCACAGGTGGGTTATCTGAGTAGTACTGAACGAGACCCCGATAAATCGCATCTGCCATTTTTTGCTGGTATCTCCGCGTACTTAAATCTCGAGCCTCTTTGGGATTGGAGATAAAGCCCGTTTCAATTAGTAATGAGGGTATGTCCACTGATTTCAACACCGAAAATCCAGCCTGCTCAACTTGCTTTTTATGGAGCCGTGCAACGCCACCCATATTCTTTAGAACATATTTTCCGGCGTCCAAACTGCTACTAAGCGTTGCCGTCATCGACAGATCGAGCAGCACACCCGCCAGCACATCGTCTTTGTCACCCAGACTCAATGAACTGGCACCACCAATTAGATCAGCACGGTTTTCTTTGGTCGCTAAATAACGAGCTGCCTCACTGGTAGCACCTCTGGTAGACAATGCGTACACCGAGGCACCATAAGCTTTGGGGCTTTTAAAGGCATCAGCATGAATAGAAATAAAGAAATCAGCTCGTTTACCATGAGCAATTTTGCTGCGTTTTTTAAGAGGAATGTAGTAGTCACCGGTACGCACTAACTCACCCTGAAAATAGGGACTCTTATCGAAAAGAGCATCCAGTTTCTGCGCAATTTGCAGAACCACCACTTTCTCACGTACACGTTTTGGGCCAATGGCTCCGGGATCTTCACCGCCGTGACCAGCATCAATGGCGATCACAATTTTAGTATTGTCCGTTTTAATAATATCTGAAACTGAACGACTAACCGACAGTTTTTTGTCAAATAGATCGATCACTAGTCGATCCCCTTTTTCTTCATTAGACTTAAGACTAAAGCTTTTCGGGTTAACCATGCTCTTAAGATCTAATACCACACGCAGATCGGTTTTATTACGCACCGCAGAACGTATTTTTGCTACGGGTGTCTTACCAAGATCCAGTTGATCAAAGGCAGTTTTAAGATTGATGTTACTGATATCGATGACTAATCGATCGGGGTTTTTAAGCACAATTAATTGATGGTCTACAGCAGCACTAAGATCGAGTACTAGCCTAGTGCTATCCGGTGATCGCCACAGACGTGCTGATTCTAAATCTGCTGCCTTGGCGTGATCAGACAACAACGCCAGAGTCACTAAGCAAAAGCCCAGTAAATACCGCGCTCTTAAAACTAACCCCAGCTGCCGATCAAACTGCAAATGAACCCCCAGAACGTTCTAATTGTTGGACTAACTCAAGACCAGCCTCTGATTGCGCCTTCAGCGTAACACAGCGTCCCTCGCCTGACTGTTCAATACTAATACTCACATCCGCCACGGGTAAAAAGCCTTCACCACGTTCCGGCCATTCTATCAAACATAGAGCCGCATCTGATAAATAATCGGCAAATCCCATATACACGAGTTCTTCCGCGTCAACCATACGGTAGAGGTCAAAATGATATACCGAACCTAACTCAAGTTCGTAGGGCTCAACCAACGTGTAGGTCGGACTTTTCACATTACCAATATGGCCTAGACCCAATAAAATCCCCCGACTCAGGGTAGTTTTTCCCGCCCCTAAATCACCCTGTAACGTAATCACTAAACTGGGGTTGACGAATTTTGACACGCGTCTGCCAAGGTCAATGGTCTCAACCTCATCGGCCACCTCAAGCCTAACCGCGGCTAAAGTCTGCGCAATCACGTCTGTCACAGAACTTCCTGATCCAGATTATTTAGCAGACTACGGATATAGGGCAGTAGATCGGAAGTTACCAACCCTCTGGAACCCTTATCCTCAGCCGCCATATCCGCCGCCGATGAATGCAGGCAGCAACCCAACTCAGCAGCCATCTGCGGGCTCAGGCCCTGCGCAATAAGACCACCGATAATGCCGCTTAACATATCTCCCATACCGGCCGTGGCCATAGAAGAGTTGCCATAGGAGCAAATCTTGGTGGGCTTGCCCTGGCTATTTGACACCAGAGTCCCGGGCCCTTTAAGCAGCACCACTGCATTATATTTTTGTTGTAACTGCGACACTGCCGCAAAACGATCTGACTGAATTTCAGCCACGGTCACACCCAGAAGACGAGCCGCCTCGCCAACATGAGGCGTCAGCACCCACTGCGACCCATCGGGCTTGGGCACTACGCGCCCCTCCGCAAGAATGTTGAGCCCGTCAGCGTCAATGACCATAGGTAGATTGGCCGCCACTGCTTTTTGCATGAGTTGCTCAGACCAAGAGGATAGACCTAGGCCCGGGCCAATGATTAAAACGCTGGGCCGATCAAGTAATGGCTCCAATTGCTGACCAGATGTAACACCACAGGCCATCACTTCAGGCTGTCTGGCCAAGACGGCACTCACATGTTCAGGCCTTGTAGCAACACTGACCAAGCCTGCGCCAACTTTTAAGCAGCCCTCTACGGCCAGAATGGCAGCACCTCCAAAACTGTGATCACCCCCTATCACCATGCCGTGCCCGCGCTGATTCTTGTAAAGGTCAGTATCGTCTTTAGGTAACTGTTCCAGCAAATCATCTAGATCCATTAACGCTGCGCTTGGGATCACCTGATTGAGGATATCCTCCTCAACCTCGAGAGAGTCATAAATAATCTCGCCGCATAGGCTCGGCCCTCGACCGGTAAACAATCCCTGTTTGGCCGCAATAAAGGTCAGAGTCATATCAGCCTTTACCGCTACCGAGGCAACGGCACCCGTATCGCAATTAAGACCAGAGGGAATATCCATCGCCAATACGGGTAAGCCCGAATCATTAATTAGCGCGATTGCCTTCGCGTAGGGCTCACGAAGCTCACCATCATATCCTGTACCCAACAGGCTATCGACGATCACACCTTGATCCAACTCAAAATGGCTATCCGCTTGACGGAAGCTGACTCTAGCCTGCTCAGCAAACTGCTTAGCCTGCGTAGCATCTTCACCAAGACTAGCGCCCAGCTCTATACACTGCACCGTAATATTTTTTTCAGCAGCCAGTGCCGCCAGCACGTAACCATCACCACCATTGTTACCAGATCCACAAAACACCGTAAGCAAGCTCGGAGTACCAAAGGCATCGAGCAGTTCAGCCAAGGCGGCTCTAGCCGCACGTTTCATTAAAACCGTGCCCGCAATACCTTGCTGTTCTCTCGCTAATCGGTCGATTTCCCGCAACGATTTAGCGGTAAATAAGGCGTCTTGAATAAGAGTGTGCGACATAGCGCGAATATCCCCGTAAAGTTAGTTAATTATAATCCAAAACAGACATTAACATATGCCTCAAACACGACTAACTGCGGTAACTGAAGAGACAAAGCTTTTGCAGCTTGCCGAAAAGATTAAGGCATGGGGCGCCGAACTGGGCTTTCAGCAGGTGGCCATTGTTGAGCCAGATCTAAGTCAGGCATCTGAGCGCCTGAAGCAATGGCTGGCGTCGGGCTTTCAGGGCTCTATGCAATGGATGGGCGAGCACGGCGATAAACGCTATGTCGTAGACAAACTGGTTGATCACACCCTGCGAGTTATCTCCGTGCGCATGGATTATTTGTCTGACAGCAAGATGGTTGCCGTACTTAATAACGACAACAAGGCCTACATCTCCCGCTATGCCCTAGGTCGCGACTACCACAAACTAATACGCAAACGGCTGGCGACATTAGTCCGAAAAATTGAAGCAGAGGTGCCGGAACTGCAACTCTCCCAACGCCCCTTTGTGGATAGCGCACCAGTGATGGAAAAGCCCTTGGCGGAACAGGCGGGACTCGGCTGGATAGGCAAGAATACGCTGTTGCTCAATGATCAATCGGGATCCTGGTTTTTTCTTGGAGAGATATACACCTCATTGAAATTGCCCGCGGACCATAGCGAACAGAAAAATCGCTGTGGTAATTGTCGAGCCTGCTTAAAAGTTTGCCCCACCAATGCCTTTCCTGAACCCTATGTACTCGACGCTAGAAAATGCATCTCTTACCTCACCATTGAAAGCAAAGAGGCTATACCGAGGGAGCTACGACCGCTGATGGGTAATCGCGTATTCGGTTGCGACGACTGTCAGATTACCTGCCCTTGGAATCGTTTTGCCTCGGCAACGGAAGAAGACGACTTTAAACCGCGACACAATCTCGATGATCCTGATCTGGTGACCCTATTTAACTGGCAGCCAGAGGAGTTTTTACAAAAGACTGAAGGCTCACCAATCCGTCGCATTGGCTATGAGCGCTGGCTGCGTAATTTGGCAGTCGGTCTGGGTAATGCTAGTGCATCAGCAGAAATTTTAGCCCAGCTTAAAGCTAAAGCCGAGCACCCTTCAGCTCTGGTGAGGGAGCATGTGCAATGGGCAATCGAACAGCAAGAGCAAAAGTTAAAATAACGGTTCAGGTAACAATAAATACCTTGCGATAATAAGCTAGCTCGGCGATGGAATCATAAACGTCATCCATGGCCAGATGACTGCCTCGCTTGTAAAATCCCGCCATCAACTCAGGTTTCCAGCGACGCATTAACTCTTTAATTGTACTGACATCAAGATTGCGATAGTGAAAAAAAGCTTCTAACTCGGGCATGTATCGAACTAAAAAGCGTCGATCCTGACCTATAGTGTTACCGCACATAGGTGACTGCCCCGCCGGAACCCAGTCTTGTAAAAAACCTATAGTGGCAGCCATTGCCTCTGCCTCAGTAATCTGACTACTGCGCACCCGCTCAGTGAGACCCGAGCCACCATGCTGCTTGATATTCCAATCATCCATCCCCAGGAGTAACTCATTATCTTGGTGAATAACCATAGAGGGACCTTCGGCGAGGATATTCAAGTCACCATCCGTTACCACCGTAGCGATCTCAATAATCCTTTCTTTCAGCGGGTCCAAACCCGTCATTTCCAGATCTAACCAGATCAGATTGAGTGCCTTAGTCTTTACCATAGGGGTGCCTGTTTACTTAGGTTTGTTACAAAATGTTACTGAGGGCGTTTATGCTATATCCTTGCAGCCAATAAGACCAGTGATGGTCGTTCTTTACACTGAGTAACCCCGGTAAATGAGCAAACGTAGACTGAATGACCGTCAAATAGATCGTATCCAATCGATTCAGGAGCGGCGGCGTGAACGCGCTACCACAAAAAAAGCAGTCAGTGAGGAAGATCTGCAAAATATGGCGCAACTGGGACCGGAAATCACCGGAACAGTCATCACCAACTTTGGTGCTCAGGTGGATATTGAGGGTATCGAAGAACCCCACAAAGGTAGCATAGTGCGCTGCCATATGCGTGCTAATCTAGAGCGCCTCGTAACCGGTGATACCGTTGTCTGGCGTTATTCGCAGCCACATGGCGTAGTGGTGGCCAGACAGGAGCGCAAGTCAGAGCTGCTGCGTCCTGATATCTACGGAAAACTGCGCCCTGTAGCGGCCAATATTGATCGTATCGCAATTGTTTTTTCACCCAAGCCTACGCCATTCAGTAATCTTATAGATCGCTATCTAGTGGCCTCGGAAGATCAGGGTATCAAGCCTTTCCTGATACTCAACAAAACCGACATGCTTGCCGAAGAAGACTACCCTGATGTCCACCAATTGGTCGCGGATTACACCTTTATCGGTTACGACGTTATAGTCGCCTCTGCGCAAACCGGTGAGGGAGTGTTGGAGCTGCAAAGCTATCTAGCCAATCACACCTCAATTTTTGTCGGCCAGTCTGGCGTTGGTAAATCATCACTGCTCAACCACTTGCAGCCTGAGGCCAATATGCTAATAGGCCCGCTGTCGCTCGGCAAAGAGAAAGGTACGCACACGACCACCGCATCCCGACTGTTTCATCTCGAGGGGGGTGGAGTGTTGATTGATTCACCGGGTATTCGAGAATTCGCGCTTACCCACCTAAGCGCCGACAGAGTGATTGACGGTTTTATCGATTTCCACCCCTATCTCGGGCGCTGTAAATTTCGTGACTGCAAACACAACAAAGAAACTGGTTGTGAGCTATTGGCGGCTGTGGCCGATGGCCATATCTTGCCTATTAGGCTACATAATTATCGACAAATTATTCTGTCTCAAGAATCAGATAGAACCTAGGGTGCCTCTATTAAAAATGGTAAAATTCTACTCTTAGCAAAGAGCAATAACCTGGAGCAAAAATGACGCCTATCCCTCGCCTACTAGAACCCCAGAATCTAGAATCTCTGCTACATGATGAGAGACTGGTTGTTGTCGATCTGTCGAATCATGCTCTCTATCAGCAAAAACATGTGCCGGGCGCAGTTCACCTACTCGGTAATGCGCTAGTGGTTGGAACCGGGCAAACGCCAGGCAAAAATCCCGGTGTAGGAGCCCTTCAAACGGTTGCCCAGCATCTCGGCATTGATAAGAGCAAACATGTGGTTCTATATGACGATGAGGGCGGTGGCTGGGCTGGTCGATTGGCCTGGTCACTAGACCTTTTAGGCCTCACCAGCTGGTCGTATTTAAATGGCGGCATAGTATCTTGGATCAAGGAGGGGTATGTCACTGAATCTGGCATGAATCAACCGAAAAGCGTCGATCAGGATCTCGTCAGTGACTTTAGTAATCCACAGGCGTTGATCAGTATGCAGCAAATAACGGCCTCCCTCGGAATGGCGGAATTTGCCATTTGGGATGCCAGAAGCCCCGACGAATATAGTGGTGCAGTCGCGCGAGCTGAGCGCGGTGGACATATACCAGGAGCGATTAATCTGGAGTGGACGGAGCTGATTGATCAGCGGCGCAATTTGCGCATCCGTGGGAATTCCCAGCAAATGCTCGATGATTTAGGACTGGGACAGGACAAGCAGATAGCTACACATTGTCAGAGTCATCACCGCTCAGGCTTTACCTATATGGTGGCACGTGTCCTTGGCTATAAAAACATAGCGGGGTATGACGGCTCATGGGCCGAATGGGGTAATTCAGAAGACACGCCCGTAGATATGGGCGCATAGTAACCTTTGGCCAATCACAACCTATTAGAGATTAAAAATTATGGCGCATAAAGCCGAACTGTTTGTTGCCCTGCAGCGGATACTACCCAAACAGGCATTGTCACGTTTAGTGGCCAAGGCCGCTGAATCAAACCTGCCTTGGCTAAAAAATGCCCTAATTGGGCTCGCTATCAAAGCCTTTAATATCAATATGGACGAAGCATTAACCAGTAATCTGGATGACTATAAAAACTTTAATGCCTTCTTTACTCGAGAATTAAAACCAGGTGTTCGGCCTTTAGATATCGAGATCGATAGTATCGCCAGTCCAGCTGATGGTGCCATCAGCCAAGCTGGAAAAATTAACAAAAATAAAATCTTACAGGCCAAGGGGATCGATTACACCGCCGAGCGGCTGCTGGGGAATGATGAGGATGCCAAGCGCTATCATGAGGGCAGTTTTGCCACCATTTATCTATCGCCTCGTGACTACCATCGCGTGCATATCCCCATTGAGGGAAAGCTGAAACGGACGCGCTATATTCCCGGATCACTGTTTTCAGTCAACGACATGACGGCTCAGGCTCTGCCCGGACTCTTTGCCCGTAACGAGCGACTGGTCTGTGAATTTGAATCCGATGATGCTGGCACATTTGCCGTGATCTTTGTCGGCGCCATACTCGTCGCTGGTATTGAAACTGTGTGGAGTGGATTTGAAACACCGGGACTCGGAGCAGTTCGAGATACTGACTTTTCGGGGCAGTCATTAAACTTTATGAAAGGCGACGAGATCGGACGCTTTAAATTCGGATCAACCGTAATTCTGTTATTTCAAAACCAGGCGGCCAACTGGGAGGACAGCATAAACGCTAATGCCGCTGTGCAGATGGGTCAAAAAATAGGGTCTGTTAATAAACCCAAATAACCGCACTAACTAATCCCGCTGCGCCCTGGCATGCAGCGGTAATTGCCATCACGACAAGCGGTTAGCTACTGGTAGGGAAATTCGCCACCGCGTCAATAAAGACTTTTACATTGTCTGGATCGATATCTGGCGTAATGCCATGACCCAGATTAAATATATGGCCTGTACCACTTCCGTAGGACTGCATAATACTGGCAACCTCTTTTTCAATTGTCGCGCCATCCGCTCTTAAAAGAGCCGGATCCATATTGCCCTGCAAGGCCACTCTATCGCCAACGCGACTGCGCGCTGAACCAATATCCACGGTCCAATCCAACCCTAAACAATGACAACCGGTTTTGGCAATCTCTTCCAACCAGTGACCGCCACCCTTGGTAAATAGAATCACCGGCACTTCATGACCGTTAACATGGGTAATAAGACTGCGGACGATTTTGTCCATATAGGCCAGTGAAAACTCCTGGTATGCCGCATGACTCAAAGCGCCACCCCAGGTGTCAAAAATCTGCACGACCTGAGCGCCAGCGCGAATCTGCGCATTTAAATAGTCGATCACGGAGAGAGCTAACTTATCCAACAGCTGGTGCATTAATTCAGGCTGGGTGTAGAGCATGGTTTTGGCCCGGGCAAAATCCCGACTACTCTGGCCCTCAATCATGTAGGTAGCCAACGTCCAGGGACTTCCAGAAAAACCAATCAGTGGTACTCGGCCATTCAACTCACGCCGAATCATGGACACCGCATCAGTGACATAGCTCAAATCAGACGCCGTATTAATAACCTGAAGGCTATCAATATCGGCTTCATTGCGAACGGGCTTTCGAAACTTCGGCCCTTCACCCTCTGAAAAATATAGCCCCAGTCCCATAGCATCTGGAATAGTTAAAATATCTGAAAATAAAATCGCTGCATCCAACTGATAGCGTTCAAGTGGCTGCAGGGTCACTTCACAGGCAAGTTCAGTGTTTTTACATAGGCTCATAAAGTCGCCAGCCTGTGCGCGTGTAGCACGATACTCGGGCAGGTAACGACCGGCCTGACGCATCATCCACACAGGTGTGCGGTCTACTGGGTGTCGTAACAACGCCTTTATAAAGCGATCATTTTTTAACTCAGATGTAAAGTCAGACATTATTTATGCTATCCCTTAGCCATGTGACTCAGTCTAATTTAAATATCTAGATAATCTAGAATCCCTTCTCCAGCCTGACGGCCTTCCCAAACTGCCGTGACCACCAGATCAGAGCCACGCACCATATCACCGCCGGCAAATATCTTCGGGTTGGTCGTTTGAAATGGATAGGTCTGCTCTTCAGCCGCTAACACTGCGCCCCAATCAGCGGTATCAACTTCAATACCCGTTAACCAGTCTGGTGGGCTGGGTTTAAAACCAAAGGCTACCAGTACGGCGTCTGCTGGTAAGGTTTCTTCACTGCCAGGAACCACTTCAGGACGGCATCTGCCGTTGTCATCTGGTTCGCCCATCGAGGTAGTCACCACTTTGACGCCTTCTACATTACCAGCGGCATCTGCAATCAGCTCAATCGGCTGCCTATTAAATTTAAATACCACGCCCTCTTCTCGCGAATTTTTCACTTCACGGCGTGATCCTGGCATGTTTTCTTCGTCGCGACGATATGCGCAGGTAACACTGGAAGCACCTTGGCGGATAGAGGTTCGATTACAATCCATGGCTGTATCACCACCACCTAGCACAACAACCCGCTTGCCTTTCAAACCTATAAATTCATCCGATGATTTCTCAAAGCCCATATTACGGTTCACATTGGAGATCAGGAACTTGAGCGCCTCATGCACTCCGCCTAAATCTTCACCGGGGAACTCGCCCTTGATGGTGGTATAGGTACCCATGCCAAGAAACACTGCGTCGTATTCATTCAACAACTCATCGATCATGACGTCTTTGCCAATCTCGGTATTGAGACGAAACTCTACGCCCATACCTTCCAATACATCACGGCGCGTTCTAATCACATCTTTTTCAAGCTTGAATTCTGGGATTCCAAAGGTCAGCAGCCCACCAATCTCTGGGTAGCGGTCGAAGACCACGGGCTTAACTCCGCTACGCACCAGAATATCTGCACAGCCAATTCCTGCAGGTCCTGCACCTATAATGGCAACCTTCTTGTCTGTCCACACCACTTTTGACATGTCAGGCCGCCAGCCCATGGCCAGAGCCGTGTCAGTAATATACTTTTCAACCGACCCGATGGTAACAGCGCCGAAATCGTCATTTAGGGTACAGGCACCCTCACAGAGGCGATCCTGCGGGCAAACTCTGCCGCACACTTCTGGCAGTGAATTGGTTTGGTGGCTGAGTTCAGCCGCTTCGATTAAATTGCCTTCAGAGACTAGCTGGAGCCAGTTGGGAATGTAGTTATGCACTGGGCATTTCCATTCACAATAAGGATTGCCACAAGACAGACAGCGTTGTGACTGCGTGGCCGCTTTTTGCGCATTAAACGGATCATAGATTTCAACAAACTCGCCGACACGACGCTGCATATCTCGCTTGGGCGGATCAACTCGCTCTACGTCGAGAAACTGAAAGTCATTACTAGGTCTTGGCATATTAATAGTCTCTATTACTGTTGCGCCTACTGCGGGTTGGCATGTGCCTGGGCTAATAGGCCGTTCAGGCTCGCCGCTTTTGGTTTTACCAGCCAAAAGCGCGACGAGTAATCGTCAAAATCAATCATAATTTCACTTGCCCATTCACTGCCTGTCTCATCAATATGGTTTTTGATCATGGCTTTGAGGAGGGCCCTGTGGGACTCCAAGGCTTCAGACGTCACACGTTGAATGTCAACCAATTCCATATTGTAGCGGTCAACAAAGTTTCTATCCAAATCGAGAACATAGGCGAATCCGCCAGTCATGCCAGCGCCAAAATTATGACCTGTGGGACCCAATATGGTTACGATACCACCAGTCATATATTCACAGCAATGGTCCCCCGCGCCCTCAACGACTGCAACGGCGCCTGAGTTACGCACACCGAAACGCTCGCCAACGGTGCCGGCAGCAAATAGTCTCCCACCCGTGGCACCATAGAGACAGGTGTTACCCATAATCGGTGTTTCGTTCGATTTAAAACCACTCTCGACAGGGGGGCGCAAGACCACCTTGCCGCCCGCCATCCCTTTGCCCACGTAATCGTTGGCATCGCCTTCGAGATATATTTCCAAGCCTCCGACATTCCAAACACCCAGTGATTGGCCAGCAACCCCTTTCAGATTGAGCCTAATTAGCGCATCAGACATACCAAGGTTGCCATAGCGCTTGGCTATTTCACCCGACATTCTTGCACCGATCGATCGATCACAGTTGGTCACGCGGTAATCCAAACTAATCCCAGTTTGCGACTCAATTGAGGGCATGGCATCAGCCACCATGCGCTCAGCTAAAAGGCCCTGATCCAGAGGCTCATTCTTTAACTGAGTACAGAATTGTGGTTTTCCGACAATCTCTGCCCGATCTTCGATCAAGGGACTGAGATCTAGATTCTGCTGCTTGCTTGTCGCACCTGGCAAGGTTTCCAGCAAATCGACTCGACCGATCAGATCCTGCAGAGAACTCACACCTAACACGGCCAACCATTCTCGCGTCTCCATTGCCACAAACTTAAAAAAGTTACCCGCCATAGCCACTGTACCGCGATAGTGATCGTTACGCAGACGCTCGTCCTGAGTTGCCACGCCAGTGGCACAGTTATTGAGGTGACAAATTCGTAGGTATTTACAGCCTAATGCAACCATAGGACCCGTGCCAAAGCCAAAGCTCTCTGCGCCTAGAATGGCCGCTTTAACCACGTCCAAACCGGTTTTAAGCCCACCGTCGGTCTGCACCCGCACCTTTCCCCTCAGTCCATTGGCGCGCAACGTCTGGTGGGTTTCGACAAGGCCAAGTTCCCAAGGCGAGCCGGCGTAACGAATCGAACTTAGTGGACTTGCCGCGGTACCGCCATCGTACCCAGAAATTGTAATCAGGTCCGCATAGGCCTTGGCTACACCAGCTGCAATAGTACCAACTCCTGGCCCTGAGACCAGTTTTACAGAGATCAACGCGCTGGGATTGACCTGCTTGAGGTCAAAAATCAACTGTGCCAAATCTTCAATCGAGTAGATATCATGATGCGGCGGCGGCGAAATAAGGGTCACTCCAGGCACCGAGTATCGCAGTCGTGCTATCAGGGCATTGACCTTGCCACCGGGTAACTGGCCTCCCTCGCCAGGCTTAGCGCCCTGAGCGACTTTAATCTGTATCACTTCCGCACTGCACAGATAGGCAGGGGTCACACCAAACCGACCCGACGCCACCTGCTTGATTTTTGACGATTTAATCGTACCGTAGCGGGCAGGATCCTCACCTCCCTCTCCAGAGTTAGATCGCCCACCCAAGGTGTTCATAGCCTCTGCCAGAGACTCGTGAGCCTCTGGCGATAAGGCGCCAAGTGACATACCGGCAGAGTCAAAACGTTTAAGAATCGATTCAATAGGCTCGACATTATCGATGTCGATGCGCTGAGCCTTATCACTAATCGTCAACAAATCTCTCAGAGTCGCTGCAGGCCGAGTATTAACCAGCTTCGCATAATCTTTCCAACGACTATAGTTATTCGTTTGTACCGCTTCATGCATGGTCAACACAACATCGGGATTATAGGCGTGGTATTCCTGACCGTGGATATACTTGAGGATGCCCCCGGGATTAATTGGCTTACGCGGTTTCCAAGCGATAGCCGCGACTTCGGTTTGATCCTGTTCCAGATCTGCAAAGGTTGCCCCCTGCAGACGGCTAGTTAAACCGGGGAAGCAGAGGTCAATAACCTCTATATTTAAGCCAATAGCTTCAAATAACAATGCGCCGCGATAGGACGCAATAGTCGAGATACCCATCTTACTGAGGATCTTCAACAGACCTTTGTTAATTCCTTTTCGATATTGCTTAAACGCAGCATTAACATCAATTAACAACTCGCCACTGTTAATTAAGTCGCACAGCACATGGTAACTAAGATAGGGGTAAACCAACGACGCACCACAGCCAATCAAGGCAGCTATTTGATGTGAGTCACGGGCATAACCGGTACTAGCAACAATATTGGTATCACATCGTAGACCCTGCTCGATGAGGTAGTTGTGCACAGCACCCACCGCCAATAAAGAGTGGATTGGCTGCTTACCTTCAGCAATGTTATGGTCGGACAGGATACATATGACCGCACCAGCACGCACTTCAGTGGCAACTTCTTCACAGATACGTTGGATAGCCTGCTTGAGGTCTTCCACGTTAATATCGTAGTTCAAAGGAAATTTCTTTACCGGAAACTCGTCGTAAGTATTGCCTTTCAGGGCATAGTATTTACGCGGTGAAAGCACCGGGCTAGAAAGACCAATACGCTGCGCAAGAAATGAGGTCTCCTCAAATACACTCTGCTCACGGCCAAGCTCTACTCCGAGAGACATTACAACGGCTTCACGTAATGGATCTATCGGCGGGTTAGTTACCTGAGCGAACTGCTGGCGGAAATAATCAAATAAATTGCGATGCTTTCGCGACAATACCGCCATTGGCGTATCATCACCCATTGACCCCACAGCCTCTTGACCGCCTTCAGCAAGTGGCCGAAGTACCTGATCACGCTCTTCAAAAGAGACCTGGAACATTTTCATATAGGTCTTAATCTGGTCGCGACTCAGAGTTCCTTCCAGCTCAATACTATCCATATCAAAGGTAGATTCGACCAAGTAGCGACCTTCTCTCAACCACTGTTTATACGGGTGCCGACTGGCCAATTCATCCTCGATTTCATCGCGGAACATAACGCGACCCTCTTGGATATCGATAGAGAGAATATCCCCTGGCCCTAGGCGGCCTTTGGCAACCACATTTTCAGGTAAGTAATCATAGGAACCAATTTCGGACGCTACTGTAAACATATCGTCGCTCGTCATTACCCAGCGTGAGGGGCGTAGGCCATTTCTATCCAACGTACAGACCGCGAAACGACCGTCGGTAATAACCAGTCCCGCGGGGCCATCCCAAGGCTCTTGGTGCATAGAAAGATAGTCGTATAAAGCACGGTGCTTAAGATTTCGATCCTCAACATTTTGCCAGGCAGGCGGCACCAAACTCCGGACAGCCAAATGAAGATCCATACCGCCAGTCACCAGCATCTCAAGCATATTATCAAGGCTAGATGAGTCCGAACCCGTGCGATTAACTAGAGGCGCAGCCTCAATCAAGTCAGGTATTAAATCGGTTTTGTACTTGCTAGTCCGCGCCACCGACCAGTTGCGATTGCCGACAATCGTATTGATCTCTCCATTGTGCGCGAGCATTCTGAAGGGTTGAGCTAATGGCCAGCGCGGCATCGTGTTGGTAGAAAAGCGCTGATGAAACACGCAGATTGCCGTTTCCAGTCGAGGATCAGCGAGGTCGAGATAGAAACCCGGCAGATCTACCGGCATCATCAACCCTTTATAACTGAGAATACTAGTGCCAAGACTGGCCATATGAAAGCAATTGTCAGTCTCAAGCCTAATCTCGGCTTTACGTCTACCCATAAAGAGACGGGCATTAAATTTCTTGTCATCGGAAATAGTACCAGGGCCTACGAATACCTGCTCAAACACAGGCAGCGACTCCAAAGCAATAGATCCTAAGCAGCTATTATCTGTGGGCACTGTCCGCCAGCCGATAATCGTCAAGCCCTGCCGGCTTAGTTCCTCCTCAAATATCTCTTTTGATTCCGCACGCCTGCCGGCGTCGGCATTTAACATTGCCGACCCCACTGCATAGACCTCAGGAAGTTCAATATTCAGGCTGTCTCTAATCACCACACGTAAAAAGCTGTCCGGTTTTTGCATCAGCAAACCACAGCCATCTCCGGTCTTGCCATCAGCAGAAACACCACCACGGTGGGTCATACAGGTCAAAGCCTGTATCGCATTCTGCAGTAATTGATGACTGGATAGGCCCTGAATCTGGGCAATCATGCCAAAACCACAGTTGTCTTTAAAATCGTCAAGCCGACATAAGCTCTGAGTCATAGTTAAACTCTAAAATTTCACTGGTGGGTAAGTAAAGACAGCAATGATGTCTTCGTAAACAAGAGCCCGACATATTACACTGGGCTGCTGTTATGAACAATGAGTTATACGCGGCTAGGGTAGCCTACAGCCCAACTAGGATATGATTTTTTAGCATATCCTGCATACCCGCATGAATGCCGAACAAATTGACACAGCCCTAACCAGTGCCGGCAGGAGAGAGCTTTAGACCAGCAAGGCGTAGGTTACCTAGCGAACGTAAGTGATCACGGTAATAAAGTGACAGCTGGAGCCCCCCAGTACGAAAAAATGCCATATGCCATGGGCATGCGTAAACCACTTCACTTTGTCAATGATGTAAAATATGACTCCCACAGTGTAGGCGATGCCACCCCAGATAAGCCAAACGAAACCCGCTTCGGGCATGGCCGTCGCTAGCGCGCCTATATCCAAAAAGCAGGCCCAACCCATCAGTACATAGATGAGCATTTGCAAGACCTTAACCGCATGCCCAGACAAAAAACACTCTGTCAAAATACCTATTGCAGCAAGCGCCCACACCAGTGCCAATATCCTTTCACCACCGTCAGTATTGACTGTGATCAGCATCAGGGGTGTATAGGTGCCAGCAATAAGTAAATAGATTGAGACATGGTCTAGGACTTTGAATAATCGCTTGAGCCTCGGCGGGCTAAAACTATGGTAGAGCGTAGACATGGTGTACAGCAAAACCATGGCGACACCAAACACCCCAAATACCAGCGTCAGCTTGGTATCACCAGCTTGAATACCCACGGTAAGCAGCGCACCCAAGCCTATGAGCGCCATTACAGCACCCACCAAATGACTGATACTATTTAGTTTTTCACCATAATACATAGCAGATTTATCCCCACGGCAATTGGAACAGCATCCGCCCATAGCAGTAGCACTGAGAATTATAACACTGGGCATTCAGCTACAGGAAGGATCATATTCGCTGAACCCAAGGATTAACTGACGACAATAACCCCCGCCAAAACCATGCATCTAGATTCGCATCTACAGGGACTTCAAACCCTAATGATGGCAGGCCTGCGCAAGAACTTCGCCAAGCCATTGCAGCCGAAAGTCGGCACTTACTACAGCACTACCAAGGCGCTCGAGTAACACTAACCTAAGTTGCCCGTCGAGCACCTTTTTGTCCCGTACCATCAACCTCAAAAAATCATCAGCCTGCATCGCCTTAGGAGGCATTATAGGCAGAGAGAAAGCGGTTATTAACGCCCTAGCGCGATCCACATCCTGCTGTGTCAGTGCGCCAGAAACTCTCGACAGTTCAGCGGCCATAACCATGCCAACTGCAACAGCCTCACCATGAAAAAGACCGGTGTACTGCTGAAAGGTTTCTATGGCATGCCCAAATGTGTGTCCCAGATTGAGAATCGCTCTAATGCCCTGCTCTGTTTCATCGGCACTGACAATCTTGGCTTTATTGAGGCAGGAATGTTCAATGGCATAGGCCAGAGCCTTTTCATCGCGCTTCAGTAGGAACTCAACATTTAGCTCCAGCCATTGAAAAAAGTCATAATCAGTGATCAACCCGTATTTGATAACCTCTGCCATACCCGCACGAAACTCTCGGTCCGGAAGAGTCTTTAAGGTATTGGTATCTATAATCACTGCTTGAGGCTGATAAAACGCCCCGATCATATTTTTACCTAGAGCATGATTAACCGCAGTCTTGCCGCCCACGGATGAGTCCACCTGAGCGAGCAATGTGGTGGGAATCTGAATAAATGCCACGCCTCGCTGATAGCAGGCTGCCGCAAAACCAGTCATATCGCCCACCACACCCCCACCGAGGGCGATTAGCGTCGTTTTACGGTCATGCTGCTTTTCTATGAGCTGGGTCAAAATAAGGTTGAGGTTGTCGAGGGTCTTAAACTGCTCACCATCCTTTAACACAACCCGATCCACTTGCTTGTCAGGTAACTGACCAATAAGCTTATCCAGATAGAGTGGCGCAATGGTTTCATTGGTCACAATCAACGCCTTTTTACCCAGAACATACTGACTGATACTCGCGCGAGAGATCTGCCCCGAGCCAATATGTATCGGATAGCTGCGCGTGCCCAAATTAACATTGATGGTTTTGCTCAAACTAGTATTAGCGCTGTCGACGATCGTCATAACATTTGAAACCCTAATTCACTGATTAATTAAGCAATAGTATGCTTAGGCACCACGGAATATCAAAGCTCTGATAATGCTTCAGCCAATTTTTTTGCAATTTTTCTCGGCTGCAATGAGCCAGAGGGGAATATTAGATCAGCGATCTCGCGGTAGAGGGGGTCCCGCTGTTCCACCAGCTGGTCGATCACAGCATGGCGATCATCGACCTGCAGTAATGGTCGACTTTTATCTTTGCGCGTTCGCTCATACAGCTGACTCTTGGTCGCAGACAGATAGACCACCTGCCCACCATCCTGAAGCATACTGCGATTCTGACTCCGCAGCACGATACCTCCGCCTGTAGCAATGATACTGGAGCGGGACGAATCTATGAGCCCCTTAAGCACTTTGGATTCGCGATTACGAAAGCCCTCTTCGCCCTCCATATCGAATATCCACTGAATGTCCGCTCCCGTCATCGCCTCTATTTCATTGTCCACGTCAATGAAGGGCCGACACAGGAAATCGGCTAGCTGCCTACCAATAGTAGATTTTCCGGCGCCCATGGGGCCGATTAAAAAAATATGTGCTTCGCTCATCGAGTCAGCAAGGTTTCGTCGTTTATGTTAAAAATCAGGACGATAATTATTTCACATTTTAGCCCTGAGATCGATAATATTCTTCTCGACAACCGCTTTAAGGGAATAGCCAAATAACTCCGTAGGCTGCAATTTTTTTGGCTTTAACTGACATGCTCAATCCAATTAACTTGACCACAGAATATTAGAAATTAAGACCTAGCATCGGCTTGCTGTGATGTGACCAAAATTTAAATAATCGCATATTCTGTTAATACTCCTTGCTTTAAGGGTCACGTTTCACTATCGAGCCCACTGAAAATGCATCAAAGGCCTGTAAAGAATGCACTTCCCATTGCCTAGCCCTTATAATGCTCTTCCATTTATCGGCGCCGGAAAAATAGTGTCTCCAACTAAACGTAAAATATTTAGGTATCTATTAATACTCATTGTGCTGGGAATCGGCGGTAGTTTAATTGCCGTGTCCTGTATATACCTTTACCTTAGCCCAAAACTGCCATCGGTTGAGGAGCTAAAGGAGATACAGTTGCAGATCCCCCTGCGAATTCATTCGCAAGACTTCAAAGTAATTGCAGAATTTGGTGAAAAGAAGCGCTCGCCCGTCAGTTATGAGGAAATCCCCCAATCAATGATCGATGCCTTTTTAGCTGCTGAGGACGATAGCTTCTTTGAACACAAAGGTATTGTTTTCTCCGGTTTGGCTCGTGCGGTCATGGAGTTGATCACCACGGGGACTATTCGCAGCGGTGGCAGTACCATTACCATGCAGGTGGCACGCAACTTCTTTTTAACTAACCGTCAAGAATTTACCCGCAAGTTTAATGAAATATTACTCGCCTTTAGAATTGAGGAAGGGCTCTCCAAGCAGGAAATCCTATCGCTTTATGCGAACAAAATATATATGGGTAAAAAAGCCTATGGTATAGGTGCCGCCGCGCAGGTTTACTATGGCAAAAAACTCAACGAACTCAGCCTGGCAGAGATTGCGACCATCGCTGGATTACCCAAGGCTCCATCTAGATACAACCCATTGGCCAATCTGGATAGGACAATGGTGCGCAGAAATTGGATCTTAGGGCGTATGCTATCGCTAGGGAAAATTAATGAAGTGGAGTATCAAGCCGCTGTTACAGAAGTTGATAATGCGTCTTACCATGGCTCCATATCGGAAATTGATGCCGCTTATGCCGCTGAGATGGTGCGCCAAGAAGTGGTGGCCAAATTTGGGTTAAAAGCCTATACCGAAGGTTATACGGCAATCACCACATTGGATTCTGCCCTGCAAGCCCATGCGGTTAAGGCACTTCAAAGAGGTATTATTGCTTATGACCAGCGCCATGGTTATCGCGGTGCAGAGCAACTAGCTTTGGCCGGAGAGCTCTGGGACGAGACATTGCGCAAGGCTTCTATCTATGGCGGGTTAGAGCCCGCCATCGTCAGCCAGGTTTTCGAGGATCATCTGATAATCCTTAGTAAAGATGGTCAATTTCTTCCCTTAAATTGGCTCGACGGCTTGGAAGGCCTAAGATCTTATAAGACGGTCAATACTCGCAGCGCGCCGATCACTGCTGCGTCAGAGCTATTTTCTGTCGGCGATATGATTCGCGTTCAGCGCTATCCCCCCACCAGTGCACATACTCTAAGCAGAGTAACGCTCTCTCAGTTGCCGGAGGCACAGGCAGCGATGGTTGCCCTAGCACCAGGCAATGGCGGCATTAAGGCGTTGGTTGGCGGCTTTGATTACCAGCAGAGTCGCTTTAATCGAGTTAATCAGGCGACCAGACAACCAGGGTCTAATTTTAAGCCTTTTATTTATGCCACTGCGCTTAGAAGTGGTTTTACTGCTGCCTCAATTATTAACGATGCCCCAGTCGTATTTGATGACAGCAAACTCGAAGATACTTGGCGACCCGAGAATGATGGTGGCAAATTCTATGGTCCTACCCGCCTCAGAGAGGCCCTCTATCGATCACGGAATCTGGTATCCATTCGCCTACTTAGACGCATGGGTATCGATAGCGCGTTAGAAGGGCTGCAGGACTTTGGCTTTAATACCGGCGAGATGCCCCTAGATCTCTCTCTGGCACTGGGAAGCCATGCCTTGACGCCACTTGAGATAGCCGCTGGCTACGCTATATTTGCCAATGGTGGCTTTCAGGTAACGCCCCATATTCTCGATAAAGTGATCGATCGGGATGGCAACATGATTTTTCAGGCCATCCCAGCTACGGTCTGTAACCCCTGTGACAAAAGCGTTGAACCACAGGATCTGGCGAGTATTGACTTTGAACTCGAGGAATTACTCAATGAGCTAGCTCAGGAATCGCGACCAGAAAATGAGCAGGAGAGTTGGGACGTGATTAAAAGGGCTCTGCAAAGAACCCAGTTAGCAAACACTGTGCCAGCCGAAAGAGCCATTGATGACCGCACCGCATTTCTCATTGACTCTATACTTAAGGATGTCATCTTAAAGGGCACTGGTGTTAAAGCTAAAAAGCTTAACCGAACCGATTTAGGCGGCAAGACCGGCACGACCAATGGACCAAGAGATGCCTGGTTCTCAGGATATTCACCGCATTTAGTAACCACAGCCTGGGTTGGCTTTGATAACAATGCTCTAATAGGCCGCAATGAGTATGGCGGTTCCGCAGCCCTACCCATTTGGATAGACTTTATGAGCGTCGCGCTCGCTGGCAAGCCAAACATTAAGCTCCCTCAACCCAATGGTATTGTGATGGTCAAGATCGACGCAAAGACTGGTAAGCGCGTGACGCCCAACCAACCAGGGATATTTGAGTTTTTTAAGGCGGAAAATGCCCCAGAACTGCGGAATATTGACGGTGCTGTGCCTGCCGATGACCAGACTCCATTACCCGAAGACCTATTTTAGAATGACTGCATTGAACATAGATTGGCGTAACATCGATACTGTTCTTTTAGATATGGATGGCACGCTTTTAGATTTACATTTTGATAATTGTTTTTGGCTCGAACACCTACCCAAACGCTACTCCCAGCACTGTGACCTCAATGAATTTCAGGTGCGCACTGATTTGCAACAACGTATGGCTGCAAGGCAAGGCACTCTTAACTGGTACTGCACTGACTTCTGGAGCGAAGATCTCAGCATTGACATCGTCAGCCTCAAACGCGAGATACTACATCTAGTCACTGAGCGGCCACAGGTCGTCGATTTCCTCAAAGCTCTCGGGGAGATGGGTAAGGAGCGAGTTCTCGTGACTAATGCCCACCGCGACAGCGTTGATATTAAGTTCTCCGTAACCGCGATTGAACCACTATTGGATAAGGTTATTTCAGCCCATGATTACGGCTACCCAAAAGAGGATCAGCAATTTTGGCAATCATTACAACTGAATATGCCCTTTAATCCAGTCAGAACATTATTTATTGATGACTCAGAACCCGTGCTGCTCAGTGCCGAAAAATACGGGATAGCCCACCTACTTTGTATTGCGCAACCCGATAGCCAGCAGCCCTCCAAAGTCATCAAACGATTTCCGGCCATCAAGTCATTCGAGCAGATTATTAATCTCGGAACCCAGGCCTGACGAATGGATAAGGTCCGGATTGACAAGTGGCTGTGGGCAGCAAGGTTTTATAAAACCCGGTCACTGGCGAAATCGGCGATAGAAGGTGGCAAAGTGCATATTGATGGCCAAAAATCGAAACCAAGCCGCATCCTCGAAGTCGGTGTGATGTTGACCTTACGTCAGGGCGAAGACAGCAAGACCATTGAGGTGATAGCCCTGTCAGAAAAGCGCCAAGGGGCCCCTGAAGCTCAACTGCTCTATTCAGAGACAGAACAAAGTGTCGAGCAGCGCGAGAAGAAGTCATCGGAACGGAGCGCCTTTTATGGCTCCATGCCCGCGTCTATGCGACCCAACAAAAAGCAACGCCGCCAAATTCACCGCTTTATCAAAATTTAATCTATCCACATCGGTAAAATACGCAAACTATGAAAAATTACGATATATTGCAACGATTCCTCTTTGACGGCACTGATATCCGAGGTGAAATAACCACCCTCGAATCCAGCTATCAAAAAATTGTCAGCCGACAAAGATACCCGAAACCCGTCGCCCATCTATTGGGTGAGTTTCTTGCTGCGGCAAGCCTGCTCAGTGCTACGCTCAAGTTTCCCGGAATAGTCACCATTCAGGCACGAGGAAACGGCCCATTATCAACACTGATGGTTGAATGTGCTCAGGTCTCAAACCTACGCGGCATTATTCGTGGCGATTTGGAGCGCGCAGAGGGTTTGTCTAGCCTGACTGAATTGATGGGCTCAGCGACCTTAGCCATCACCATTGAACCCATAGGCGGCAAACGCTATCAGGGCATTGTCCCTATGGAGGCGGACAATTTAAGCGCCTGCTTAGAATACTACTTCCAGCAGTCAGAGCAAATGCCGACGAAAATAAGCTTATGCGCCAATGATCAATTCGCCGGCGGCCTGCTAATCCAGCAGATGCCCAACAGTTCTGATCGCGCCAAAGTCGAGACTGACTGGGAACATGTGTCAGCGCTTCTCAGCACGCTGAAAACCGAAGAACAGCTAACCTTATCCCATAATGACCAGTTATATTTACTATTTCATCAGGAGGCGATTCGGCTATTTGAGCCCAGCGATATCCATTTTTTCTGCAGTTGCTCAAAGCAGCGAACCTCAGATACCCTAGTATCATTGGGCGCTGAGGAAATCCGAGGAATCATCGGAGAGCGCGGGGTTGTGGCGATTACCTGTCAATTCTGTGATGAAGAATATCGATTTGACAGCGACGATGTAGAGGACCTTTTTGAGCAGAACAAAACAACGCTACACTGAGCTAGAGTCCGCAGGCCTCAACCATTAAAAGGCGATATTTGCATGATTTATTCACTTAGAAATAAAGCTAGGCTAGTCAGAATCTGGCATAATATTTGGCTGAGCGGGAACAGGATTCCTTAAATTATTTTCGATCACTTTGGGAAGAGAGAAAGAGAATGGCAGAACCAGTAATTCATACCAATTTGGGGGCTACTGAGCTAACTAATATCGCATTAGACCGCGGTGAGGGTCGTCTAAGTAGCTCCGGCGCATTTTTAGCCACCACGGGCCGCCGTACAGGACGCTCGCCCGGTGATAGATTTATCGTTGACGAGCCTACTACGTCGGCTTCTATCGACTGGGCTTCCGTAAATCGCCCTATCAACGGAGAAATATTTGGCGCCCTGTGGGACCGAGTTTCCGTCTATTTAGCGGATAGAGAGCGCTTTGTCTCCCGCCTTCATGTCGGGCAGGATTCAGACCATTACATTCCGGTTGAGGTCACCACTGAAACGGCCTGGCACGGACTGTTTGCGCACAATATGTTTATTCACACCGATAGCTATAACCATGGTGGCAAAGGTGAGTGGCAGATTCTTCACGCAGCTAACTTTGTCTGCGATCCGCAGCGTGATGGTACCAATAGCGACGGAGCCGTCATTATTAACTTCGCTCAGCGCAAGGTTTTGCTTGCCGGCATGCGTTATGCAGGCGAAATGAAAAAAGCCATGTTCTCAGTACAGAACTTTTTGCTGCCAGGTAACGATGTAATGTCGATGCACTGCGCTGCAAATGTCGGAGATGATGGCGATACTGCGCTATTTTTTGGCTTGTCAGGCACAGGTAAGACTACCCTGTCAGCTGATCCAGATCGTTTCTTGATCGGTGATGACGAGCATGGCTGGGGCAAGGGCACAGTGTTTAACTTGGAAGGCGGCTGTTACGCCAAGACCATAGATCTGAGTCAGAAGAATGAGCCAGTTATCTGGGACGCAATTAAGTCAGGCGCCATTATTGAGAATGTTGTCATCGATGAAGAGACGCTGCTTGCCGACTACTGCGATACTTCATTATCTGAAAATGGTCGCTGCAGCTACCCTCTGGAGCATATTGAAAAACGCTGCATCGAGAATCAGGCTGGCGAACCGAAAAACATTATCTTTTTGACCTGCGATGTCACTGGTGTATTACCGCCAGTCTCGCTGCTTTCAAAAGAGGCTGCGGCCTACCACTTCTTAAGCGGCTACACGGCCCGTGTAGGCTCTACCGAGATGGGCGGCGAAGCCGGGATACATCCAACTTTCTCTACCTGTTTTGGCGCTCCGTTTATGCCACGACCAGCTGCTGTCTATGCAGAGCTTTTAATGAGGCGTATTGAAGAGTTTGGCTCCAAGGTTTATCTGGTCAATACGGGTTGGACTGGCGGTTCAGGTGGTTCTAAAGGCACCGGCAGTCGGTTCCCCATTCCTGTGACCCGCGCAGTGATTACGGCTATCACCAATGGGTCTATGGAAAGCTGCGCTACCGAGCATCTGGATATGCTCAATTTGAATATACCGACAGACATTGCTGGTGTTGACAAGGCGTACCTCAACCCTAGGAATAACTGGGCTGATCCCGCAGAGTATGACGAGCAGGCGGCTAAGCTTGCTGGGCTGTTTATTAAAAACATTGTTGGCTTTGCACCTTCTCAGGATGTGATCGCCGCGGGGCCCCAGCTGTAGTAATCAATTCCGGCGCACATAAAAAAAACCGCGCTAGCTTGTAGTGCGGTTTTTTTATATGCGCTGTCCTCAGATACTAGTCTTACTTACTGTTATTGAGGATGTGATCAACCGCCGCCTTAACCTCATTGTCACTACAGTCCATGCAGGTACCGCGCATCGGCATACTACGGATACCATTGATGGCGTTAGTATAAACCACCTCAATACCCTGGGTTAACCGAGTAGCCCAGGCTCCCACATCACCCATCATCGGTGCTCCTGCAACCCCTGTAGTGTGACAAGCCATGCAGTTAGTGCCGTAGATATCGCTGCCGGAGCGCCCCGCCGCGCCAACTCCGACTAAGGCCAAGGCAACCTGTCCGGCCATGTTAACGTGCCCAACCGGTGCAATGCGCGCTGCAACTTGCTGTTCCTGGTCTGCCGTTAAATTTAAGCTGTTATCCTGTCCCCCGCAACCCATCAAAAGAGTACAGGCCAAAGTCATCAGTGCAAAATTTTGTTTCATTGTTGGCTCCATTGAAGCTTTAAATGGTTAAAAAGTATGTGACGCCATTATACATAGGTCGCCCGAAATACTCACCAGCCCCGTTTAAATTAGCGGCCGGATACCAACCGCACTGCGCACCTTTTCAATCAAATCAATACTCTGTTTACGGGCCCTCATGGCGCCACCTTGCAAGACACTTTCGATTTTCGCTGGATACTTCAGCAATTCAAAATATTTCTCTCTAGGCTCCTTAATCTGATCATTAACCAGCTCAAACAACTGCTTCTTGGCGTCGCCCCAGCCAATACCTCGCTCAAACTCTATTCGCATGGCAACGGTTTGCTCAGGTGTGGCAAACGCCTTCCAAATCTGAAATACAGCGGAGCTATCAGGATCCTTGGCTTCACCCGGCTCCAGCAGATTGGTATTGATCTTGTTAATATGTTTTTTCAACTGCTTCTCAGTCAGAAACAGTGGAATGGTGTTGCCGTAGCTCTTACTCATCTTACGCCCATCAAGTCCCTGCAAGATTGCTGCATCATCATCGACCTGAGCATCAGGTAAGATGAAATACTCACCATAATGGTGGTTAAACCGCTGGGCAATATCCCGAGCCATTTCCACATGTTGGATCTGATCACGGCCGACAGGAATCTTGTGGGCATTGAACATCAGAATATCCGCAGCCATCAGCACTGGGTAGCTAAACAAACCCATACTCACGGCGGTATCTCCATCCTCACCCGCCTCAACATTGGCCTGTACAGCCCCCTTGTAGGCATGCGCGCGATTCATCATGCCCTTGGCTGTCATACAGGTCAGCAACCAGGTTAACTCGGGAATCTCGGGAATGTCCGATTGCCGATAAAACATGACCCTATTCGTATCAAGCCCCAACGCCAACCAGGTTGCGGCAACTTCAAGCGTCGATTGATGTACCAGATCGGGATCCTGACATTTAATTAATGCATGGTAGTCAGCCAAAAAGAAAAATGACTCATTATCACCGGAACGACTGGCTTCTATCGCAGGGCGAATAGCGCCAACATAGTTACCCAGATGCGGCGTTCCAGAGGTGGTAATACCGGTTAGTACACGTTGGTTACTCATAAAAACTCTACTATTTAAGGCTGGTGGTTATCATAATCAATCTCAGAGGTTACTCAACCTCTATACTCAAACTGCTCGATCTATTAAAAAATGCGATGAGTACGTCGGTTAACCTGGCCGCATCTTCCGATCCAGTCACCTCTCTACAAGAGTGCATGGCAAGTTGCGGTATACCCACATCTAAGGTTGGCACACCAAGTCGGGCCGCGGTAATAGGACCGACGGTGCTGCCGCAGGCGGCGTCACTTCGTGAGACAAAACTTTGTACCGGCACATCGACATCGGCACATAGCTGTCGAAAAAGACTTGCGGTCAGGCTCGTCGTCGCATAGCGCTGCTTGACATTAACCTTAATGACTGGTCCACCATTTAGCCTAGGGCCGTGTTCGTTATCATGTTTGTTGGGATAATTAGGATGCACGGCATGCGCGTTATCACAGGAGATCATAAGTGACTTGTCGATAACGCTATTGCGCTCATCCGCTTCACTCAGACGTGCTATAACTGCTTCAAGGAAAGGGCCATCAGCTCCCACAGCAGAGACACTGCCGACCTCTTCATGGTCATTACAGACCATAAGACAGGTATTGGTGGTGTTAGCTTGGAGAAGTGCCTGGGTGGTAACAAAGCAGCTGAGCAAGTTATCTAAACGCGCCGACGCAAGTAACTCATTTGTGATACCCACCATCGCAGCACCCTGAGTATCATAAAGGCACAGTTCATAATCCAAAACCTCTTCGCCGTCTGAAAGAAATTCGTCTGCCAACAGGGTGCGGAAGCTTTCTGACTTATCTGACATCATTAATAGCGGTGGCAGGTCCGTCTGAGCATTAACCGTGCGATCACTGTTCGCTTTGCGGTCCAAGTGAATTGCTAAACTCGGAATAACTGCCACTGGGCGTTTAAAATCTACTAGAGTTTGCTTTAGCTGTTGCTGCTTATTTCGATAAACCAGACGACCCGCTATAGAGAGGTCACGGTCAAACCAAGGATTTAATAGCGCACCACCATAGACTTCCACTCCTAACTGAATATACCCCTTCTTAGCGATCTCTGGCTGCGGTTTAACCATTAAACAGGGGCTGTCTGTATGGGCTCCAGTCATTCTAAGGCCGGCGGTAACTAAGGGCGCAGAGCCTACCGAAAAGGCAATAATAGACGACCCATTGCGACTTATAAAATGTTTATCACCGCTCTTCAATGTCCAGTTATCGGATTCATTGAGCTCAGTAAAACCCGACTTAGTGAGTATTTCAGACATGCATTTAACAGCATGAAATGGTGTCGGTGAAGCATCTAAAAATGCCATCAAATCACTGTTAAATTGATTGCAATACGCCGTCATTATGCCAATCCCTATTAATTAAATTGTGATTTCAACCGTGCCAGTAGACTAGAGGTATCCCAGCGATTTCCGCCAAGGTCTTGGACCTCAGCATAGTAACTATCAACTAGCCTGGTCACTGGCAACGAGCTACCATTGTACTCGGCCTCGTCAAGGGCAAAGCCCAAATCTTTGCGCATCCACTGCACAGCGAAGCCATGTTCATAATCGCCCGCCAACATAGTCTCAAAACGATTTTCCATCTGCCAGGATTGGGCCGCACCTTTTGAGATTACATCCACCACCTGACGAGCGTCCAAACCGGCCCTTTCAGCAAAATTGAGACCTTCGGCCAAGCCCTGAACCAGACCAGCAATACATATCTGATTGACCATTTTACACAGCTGGCCGCTGCCAACAGGTCCCATCAACTGCACTGCTTTCGAAAAGCAGGTAATCGCGGTCTCAACCTGCTCAAAATCCTCTGATCGTCCACCACACATAACGGTTAGTTGACCATTCAAAGCACCCTGCTGCCCGCCAGAGACTGGCGCATCGATAAAACCACAGCCTTTGACCGACGCTGCATTAGCCAGCCGCTTAGCCAAGATGGCTGACGTAGTGGTATGGTCGACCACAATAACACCTGGCTTTATAGCCACCAATATACCCTGCTCCGTAAAAGCCACCTCTTCTACATCTTGATCATTACCCAAGCAGAGAAAAACAATCTCGGCATTCTGCACGGCGGTGTCCGGCGTGAGGGCGTGCTGTCCAGAGTATTCAGTAACCCAGCGTTCCGCCACCGCGGTGGTGCGATTGTAGACGGTCACCTGATACCCATTACGACTCAACCAGCCGGCCATCGGGTAACCCATGACACCCAGACCTAAAAATGCAACTCTTTTACCCATGCTCTATATCCCTCCATCGAACAGTAGAAAAATTAATAACGCTCCTAACGCTACACGATAAATCACAAAGGGCAACATCCCAACACGCTCTACAAAACTCAAGAAACTGTGTATGCACAGATAAGCGGTGATACCTGAAACTACTGCACTCACAATAATGTCCGACCAGGGCACAGACCCATGACCCAGTAATTCTAGCCATTTATAACCACCACTGAGGGCAATGATGGGTATAGCTAACAAAAACGAATAACGAGCCGCGGACATCCGATCAAATCCAAGCATCAAGGCAGCCGTGATGGTGATACCTGATCTAGACGTGCCCGGGATTAGTGACAGAGTCTGAGCCAAGCCTACTAACAACGCCACTTTCCAAGTTAGCTCATGAAGCGTCTTGCCACCGCGAAAACGAAGATCCGCCCACCCTAACAGCAGCCCAAAAACAATGGTCGTTACAGCTATGACCCCCATAGATCGCAGATGTACTTCGATAAATCCACCAAAAATAAGTCCTGCGAGGCCAGCGGGAACTGTGCCTATAACAATGTACCAGGCCAAATCGCTTTCTGGAGTTCGTGGGCCCCCTAGGCTTTTAAGCCAGCCCGCTGATAGCCTATATATCTCATCACGAAAATATACGACTACAGCAACCAAAGAACCCACATGCACGGCAACATCAAAGGCGAGCCCCTGATCAGACCAACCCAAAATTTGCGAGGGCAAAATAAGGTGTGCAGAGCTCGAAATTGGAAGAAACTCTGATAGGCCTTGAATAATGGAGAGCCAAATAATCTGTAAGATATCCATTAATTACGATGCCCTTATACGTTTACGTTTTTGCCAGGCATCCGCACCACGCAAATAAACCAGCTCGATCTCATCAATTGGCTGCGCTAATCCCTTTGCAAACCCCTGTTCTGCAATCTTCAACAAATCTAAAGCATCTGGATACACGTCAATAAATTTTGGAAGCTCGAGCCCAATCGCCTCTCCAACAACAACGCAGTGCTTATACCGATTTATTAGTTGCAATGCCCCCTTAGTATTCAACAACTGATCATCTTGCATAGGACTTAAATGACCATTTGATTCGAGTTGATAGCAACCACAATTGAACTCTCCCATGCGGGCATCAAGCACTGGTACTATTACCATCTCATCACCTAACCCGCGCTTACGCACCGCGGTTTCTGCCATTACCTGGAGCGTCGAAATAGCCACAACCGGCAGATCTAGACCGAAGGCCAATCCCTGAACAGCGGCAAAACCAATGCGCAGGCCGGTAAATGATCCAGGTCCCAGAGTAACAGCCAGCCCATTAATCGATGTCACTTTTATCCCTGCCTCTGTAAGAACCTCATCAACCATCGACATAACAAGTCGGGTATGGGAGCGAGGCTCTTCTGAATACCTTGAGATCACTCTGTCACCCAAATTCAGGGCAACCGAGCAGGCCGGTGTCGAGGTTTCAATCGCTAAAACTATGGTCATAGTTATTCTCTGCCCGAGAGATCCTACTTAATTGATGGACAAAAAAAATCCCCCACCAGAAGGTGAAGGATTTTACAGACATAGCACAACTTAGACTATCAGGATTTTGCTACAGGAGCCTTTTTTGCAGCGACTTTCTTAGCTGGTGCCTTTTTTGCAGCGACTTTCTTAGCTGGTGCCTTTTTTGCAGCGACTTTCTTAGCTGGTGCCTTTTTTGCAGTGACTTTCTTAACCGGCGCTTTTTTCACAACAAGCTTAGCAATAGTAGCTTTTTTAGTAGCCTTTTTTGCGGCTAACTTTGCCTTAGCTCTTGCTTTAAATGCCGCTTTTACAGCCTGAGTCTTTACTTTAATAGCCTGGACCTTTAATTTAGCCGCGGCTTTATTCTCAGACGCTTTTACCTTAGCAGCCATTCGATTAGCTGCAGCCTTAACTTTCTTAGCATTCTGCGCAGAACGAGCCTTAGTCCAACGTAGCCCATACTTTTTAACAGCAGCGGCTAAATCTGAAACCACCTTGGCATTTAAGTTTGCTTCAAACGCTGCCAGTCCTTCTTTAGCTTTCACTTCGGCAGCAACTAACGAATCCGCAACCTGTGCCGAACGCAGTCCATCCTTAGTTGTCTTCAAAGTATTTAGGGCAGACCTGTATGTTTCATTGGTCGCTTTGAAATTATTTCGTGCTGCGGCCAGCGCTTTACGCGCTGCCGGTGTCGCCTTTACGGCAAGTTTTACTTTAGCTGCAGAGATCTTTGCGCGGGTAGCCGCTAACTTTTTACCCTGCACTGCGAGCTTAGTTTGCGCAGTAGCAACTACTGCTGCTGCTCTATATGCTGCAGTTAGTTTAATCGCTTTTTTAGCAGGTGCTTTTTTTACAATATTTTTCTTGGCAGGTTTTTTCAATTTAATTCTCCGAGATCTAGCTAGTTATGCATTTATAAATGATGTTTATTTGATTTGTGATTTTTTCTAGACGGGAAGTTTAATCGCCAGCCATTTGCTTTAGCAACCTTTAAGCGAAAATAACCTTTAAAATCTTTGAATTAATCATTTTTAAGGCAATTATTTAATGAAATTGCAGTTTATGGTCAGTATTTTTTAAAAATCGGGAAAAGAAAACTCTATCCAAGAACAGATATAATTCGTGACTGCACAGCATCAAGTCGCCCCAAGCCATCGATTGAGGCAAACACCGGAGCTACATTCCCCCGCGTTGACAGATCAGTATAAAAGGTGACAAGGGGCATCGTTTTCTGATGGTAAACATTTAAACGATTACGCACAGTCGCTTCCTGATCATCACCTCGCTGCATCAACGGTTCACCCGTTGCATCATCAATGCCTTCTGTTACAGGAGGATTATGCTGAACATGATATATGCGCCCAGAACCCTCATGGACGCGACGTCCACTTAGACGCGAAACAATTTCTTCATCGGACACCGAAATTTCAATAATAAATTCGATATCAATTCCGGCATCAACCAAAGCTTCTGCTTGAGGAATGGTGCGTGGAAAACCATCAAACAAAAATCCATTGTCACAATCTGACTGTTGGATACGTTCCTTTACTAGGGCAATAATAAGATCATCGGAAACCAGACGACCTGAGTCCATAACATCTTTGACCTGCACTCCTAGCTCAGATCCTGATTTGACAGCTGCACGCAGCATGTCTCCAGTTGAGATTTGAGGCACATTATACTTTTCAGTAATGAATTGTGCCTGCGTGCCTTTACCTGCGCCCGGAGGGCCTAACAAAATCAATCTCATTAATACTGTTCCTTTAATAGATTCATAGTGGCAATCTGAGACGGCAATTTGGTGCTTAATGTACTGTGAGCGCCCGCGTTACCTGAAATAAAATGGTCGCTCACCATACAGGCTTTGGATAAATGAGACAAGTGGGCGGCTCCGTGACGCCTTTACTCACGGGCCTTGACAGCACACCATAGCGACTCAAGGTAATCGGCACTCATGGTGCTAAGACGCTCGCCCGCAGCCAAACTTTCCATAGCTTCAAAACGACGCTTAAATTTGTTATTGGCAAAACGCATTGCCTTCTCAGGATCTACCGACAGATGACGTGCGAGATTGACGCAGCTAAACAGTATGTCTCCCATCTCATCTTCCATGGCGACTTTGTCACCTCTCGCTATTTCCACCTCAAGTTCTGTGATTTCTTCTTTTACTTTAGCCAGCACGTCTTTAGGGTCAGTCCAATCAAAACCAACTGATGCCGCTCTTTTCTGAAGTTTTTGGGCACGATTGAGGGCAGGCATCACCAATGGGATATCCGCAAGGATACCATCCTCGCCTTTTCTTGCTCGCTCTTGATTTTTAGTAGCCTCCCATTGTTTGTTGATCACTTTGACGTCAAACACGAGATCTGGGCTTCTAACCGACTGCAAGGTGCCATCGGGAAATACATGGGGATGCCGCCTAATAAGTTTTTCAGTGATACCGGAAACAATAGTATCCCAATCAAACGCAGTATCCTCTGCGCCCAATTGGCTATAAAAAATTATTTGAAATAATAAATCGCCCAACTCTTCACTTAGATGTTCTATATCACCACGCTCAATCGCGTCGACCACTTCATACACTTCCTCGACTGTGTGTGGCGCAATGGTTTGGTATGTTTGCTTGATATCCCAGGGACAACCGGTCCGCGAGTCACGCAGGCGCGACATCAAATAACGTAGATCATCAACACTATAATTATGGCTCATTGACTGTAAATTCCTGACGAAAGATACCGATCCCCACGATCACAGATAATAGTGACAATGGTGGCATTTTCAAGTTGCTGGCTAAGACTGAGGGCAGCCGCAACAGAGCCTCCTGCCGAAACACCACAGAAGATGCCCTCTTCTCGCGCCAACCGACGCATAGTATGCTCGGCGTCGGCCTGCGAGATGTCCATCAACTGGTCAACATAGGCAGCATCAAAAACACCTGGCATATAGGCCTTAGGCCAACGTCTAATACCAGGAATAGCGGCCCCCTCCGCCGGCTGTAAGCCAATGATTTGAATATCTGGATTCTGAGCCTTTAAAAAAGCCGACGTTCCCATAATAGTGCCCGTGGTACCCATGGAACTAACGAAGTGTGTAACCGTGCCCTGAGTATCACGCCATATTTCTGGGCCAGTACCCTCGTAATGGGATAACGGATTGTCAGGATTGTTAAATTGATCGAGGACAATGCCCAAACCCTGGAGCTGCATTTTCTGAGCTAAATCTCGAGCACCTTCCATACCTTCACTTTGGCTTACTTCGATGAGCGTTGCACCGTATGCGGTCATGGCCCACTTGCGCTCGTCTGTGGCATTGTCAGGCATAATAAGTGTCAGACGATAACCTTTCATAGCAGCCACCATTGCCAGTGCAATACCTGTGTTGCCGCTGGTGGCTTCAATTAAACGATCACCTGGTTTTATCTCCCCGCGCGCCTCAGCCTTACTTATCATGCCCAGTGCTGGCCGGTCTTTTACACTGCCGGCCGGGTTGTCGCCCTCAAGTTTCGCAAGAATGGTATTGGTAGTTTCGCCGTGCATGCGCTGCAGCCGCACTAAGCGGGTGTTGCCAATGCAATGGTCAATGGTGGGGTAATCCATATTGGTCCTTTTACCGCTTACCTATAAAGCGGGTTATTGTGCCTGAAGCCTCAATGCGACGCGCCTCTGAGTCGGCTATAAGCAATAACTATTTAACATAAGGGGCTCAATAGGAGGCATCATACATTGGGTACTATGTATTAGGGCTAGGTAAGAATTGCGTACGCAATCGCATAATGCACTTCATCGGCAAGGCTTAATAGAACCTGACTCGCACCTCGGCTACGCATTACTGACTCTGCACCACCTGACAAACTAATCGCTGGCGCTCCCTTGTCATCGTTGACGACATTGATATCCTGAAAACTGACGCCATAGCCAATACCTGTCCCCAGGGCCTTAGCCACAGCTTCTTTGGCAGCGAAACGCTTAGCCAGATAAGCCGCGCTATTATCCAAACATGCAAATTCCTGCTGCTCAGTAGGCGTGAGTATCCGTTGCACGAATTTGTCACTCTGTCGCTCAAGCACCTTAGCTATGCGGTCAATCTGGACTATATCTGTACCTATACCTATTACCATTATCTCTATAACTCTTATGCCTAAACTCTTAGACCCTATTTGGGCGCTCGGGACAGAAGATACTGCCGATATAGCTCACGACTGTGCAGCTGCCGACCTCCAAGGTAGAAGTTTATCACGCCGCGCAGTAGTTGCTTGGCGGTTTTCATGACCGAACGCTGACTAAAATCCCCAACAATGAGGCCCAAAATATCTTCGCCAAGATACACCCCTGGGACCTGCGTATGATGGCTCGACAATTCAATAAGGCCCTGCTCCGGCATATAGCGATACAGCTTACCTGCCGTCACCGCCGTGCCATGAACGACTTCAGAATCCAGCACTAGTCCATAACCCAGCTCATCGAGCAGCGCCATTTCCAAATGTCTCAGCATCAGCTCGTCGGGTCCCTCAGTCACAAGCCGTAACATAAATGTCGAGTAGTGCTGGTAAAGATAAACATAAGGATCATATTCAGGTAATAGACGGTACAGCAACTCGTTGACGTAGAGTCCCGTAAACAGACATTCTTCCTGCAAAAATGCGGGCGTCTTTATTGCGTCAGCCTGCGTTAGAGTTTTGAGGTCGCCGCGGCCCTGCCAGCTAAATTGATGTTCGGTATAAGGAAACATTACGCGGCTGATTCCACGCTTATTGGGTTTTCGAAAACCTTTGGCTACACAGCGAATCCGACCATGATTTTTTGTGAACAGGTCAACAAGTAAACTTGTTTCACTATAGGGCGAAGAGTGCAGGACAAAGCCTGCTTCGGCATCGACCCGCACGCGTTTTTAATCGTCCATGTAACCAAGGCTGCGCAGCGCTCGCTCATCATCTGACCAGCCACTGCGAACCTTGACCCAGGTTCTAAGCATTACTTTACAACCCAACAGACTTTCTATATCCGCACGGGCCTGCTCACCAACTTTTTTAATACGCTCTCCATTAGTGCCGATAATAATCTTTTTCTGCCCCTCTCGCTCGACCAGAATCAGCGCGCTGATGTGGGTGATTTTCTTTTCCGCACGAAACTCTTCAATCTCAACCGTCACCTGGTAGGGAACCTCGGCACCCAACTGTCGCATGATTTTTTCCCGTACAATTTCCGAGGCTAAAAACCTTTCACTACGATCAGTAATTTGATCTTCAGGAAAAACATGCATCCGCTCTGGAATATGGGCCTTAATTTTTTCTTGCAGCTCATCCAGATTAGTTTTGCGCAACGCGGAGAGAGGAATAAGCTCGACTGCATTGACTTTGCTCTCTAAAAATTTCAAGTGCGGCAGCAGTGCAGCCTTATCCTCAATCATATCCACTTTATTGATAGCGACAATCAGCGGCACTGGATTATTGGAAAGATATTTGGCCACATATTCATCGGCCTCGCTCCATTCGAAGCGATCTACCACAAACACTACCACGTCAACGTCCGCTATAACACCGGCAGCGGAGCGATTCATAACCCGGTTAATAGCTCGTTCTTGATTGGTATGTATACCCGGCGTATCGACAAAGATTATCTGCAGATCAGCTTCAGTCTTTATCCCCAGCAAGGTATGTCTGGTTGTCTGTGGCTTGCGCGAGGTAATACAAAGCTTTTGCCCAAGAATATGATTCAATAATGTGGATTTACCCACATTAGGGCGACCAATGATAGCGACATAGCCACAGCGAGGTTCTGTCAAGATGGCTTCTCCAATTCAATTAATAGTTGTGCTGCTACCATTTGCTCCGCTTTACGGACGCTACTGGCAACGGCACTGATTTCGTTTTCAACAGCTGCAATCTTACAGCTCACGGTGAACAGGCGGCTATGCGCTTCACCACCCGTTTTGACCAATGTATAGTCAGGCAATGATTTACCGCGTTTCTGTAGCCATTCTTGCAAACTAGTCTTGGCATCCCTGACGGAATCTACCTCTGACGCGGCGGCTAGCAAGTCTTTAAACCAAATTGCAATACAGCCCTGCGCTGCCGCTAGACCTTTGTCGACATAGACGGCACCGATCAATGCTTCGACTGCGTCTCCTAAAATAGAGTCGCGCCGATGGCCGCCACTTTTCATTTCTCCGGGCCCAAGCAGCAACTCTGAACCCAACTCAAGCTCCTTCGCGACACCCGCCAGCGATTCAGCACGGACAATCTGTGAGCGCATGCGACTTAATTCACCTTCCCGCGCTTTTGGAAAGTTTCGATAAAGTATATCGGTGACAGAGAGACCGAGTATTGCATCACCAAGAAATTCCAAGCGCTCATTATTATTACTGCCACAGCTACGATGAGACAGAGCGAGCATTAAGAGCGTTTCATCGATAAAATTGTAATTAAGACGCTTTTGGAGCAGTCGGACATTGCCTGTCACCTAATACCTCTATAGTCAATTATGTCTATCGGCACTGTTGTACTGAGGAGTTATCAAAAAACGCCACTACCCAATAGTTCAATTCGTTATTCGTGTTAAAGATTGATGGATGCTAAATTTGGCTCGTAATATCTATGCAGCCGCCATATTGATATTGCTAAGTCTTTTTGCTCGCTAAAATCGACACAACCTGACCAGACTAGAGGATTTTGAAAGCTGAGCCAGCACGATGCTTCTAAGCCTTTTAGCTAAGCGTAGCTTAAAGCAAAGAGGCCCTATTCTTAATACCAACCGGTAAAATAATCAACTGACAATATCATCCATATAACCCAACCCATGCCGTAGAGCTACCCAGTGGTCTCAACTGCCTTATTAACAGTAGCTTAACGCGACCATTCTTCACGCCAAAGTCTTTATACTAGTGAATTTATTGAATTTTACCCGCTCGTTCAAAACTCGGCACGCTTAAAAACTCATTCCAAAACATCCAACGGGCAAAGGCCCTGCCAACAATACGGTCTTCAGGCACAGGGCCCCAGACGCGACTATCACTGGAATTATCACGATTATCACCCATCATAAAGTAATGACCCTTGGGTACGACAGCAGAAAAATTATGGCTGAGCCGAGTCGGAACTGTGCGCTTTTGCAACAGGTGCTCAACGCCGGTCAGATTTTCTGACATCACCACTGACCTTGAAGCATCAGCTTCGTCAGACACCGCTGACTGAACCATTTCATCGCCATTGACATAGACGACGCCATTGAGCACACGTACCTCATCGCCAGGCAAGCCAACCAGACGTTTAATAAAGTAGCGGTCCTCATGCGGCGGAAAAAATACTAATACGTCACCACGCTGTGGAGAGCCACCCTCAATCAGTTTAGTCCGCAACACCGGAAGCCGAATACCGTAGGTCCACTTGCTAACCAAAATAAAGTCACCTACTTTGAGCGTAGGCACCATTGACTGTGAAGGTATCTGAAAAGGCTCGATAACAAATGAACGAAGCAATAAAACCAGACCTAATACTGGCGCAAGAGAACCTGTAAATTCAATAAGCCCCTCCTGCTGCTTCACGAAAAATTTATTGAGCAGCCAAAACGCACTTGCCAGTAAAAATATAATGGTGAGAATTAGCTCAAAATTAAGATCCATTAGAATCTAGCTCCATTGGGATTGTCCATCACGTGCGCAGTACTGCGAGAAAAGCATCTTGGGGTATTTCAACATTCCCCACCTGCTTCATCCGCTTTTTACCTGCTTTTTGTTTTTCTAACAATTTCTTCTTGCGACTGACATCACCACCATAACATTTTGCGGTCACGTTCTTCCGCAGTGCCTTGACTGTAGTGCGGGCGATAACACTACCGCCAATAGCCGCTTGAATAGCCACATCAAACATTTGGCGAGGAATCAGCTCTTTCATCTTATCGGCGAGGTTACGGCCCTTTTGCAAAGAGTGTTCTCGATGAGTAATAGCAGCCAGCGCATCAACACGATCACCGTTAATTAAGATGTCTAACTTCACGAGATTCGCCATTTCAAAGCGGACGAAGCTATAGTCTAACGAGGCAAAGCCACGGCTGACTGATTTAAGTCTGTCAAAAAAATCCATTACCACTTCGCTCATCGGTAACTCGTAACGAATTGATACCTGCCCACCAATAAACTGCATATCTTTTTGTACGCCACGTTTTTCGACGCATAGTGATATCACATTGCCAATATAGTCTTTTGGCACCAATATATTCGCTTCGCAAATCGGTTCCCGCATCTCGGCAACCTGCCCTGGATCCGGCAGATCAGAGGGATTAGATATATACAAGGTATCACCCTTCGCGGTAATAATTTCATAAACCACCGTTGGGGCGGTTGTAATCAGGTCGAGATCATACTCGCGCTCAAGACGTTCTTGAATAATCTCCATATGCAGCATGCCTAGGAATCCACAACGAAAACCAAAACCCAATGCATCAGAGCTCTCTGGCTCGTAAAACAGCGATGCATCATTGACCGCCAACTTGGCCAGCGCTTCACGGAATTCCTCGAAGTCGTCAGAATCAACCGGAAACATACCGGCATAGACCTGCGGCTTAATTCGCTTAAACCCGGGCAAAGCATCGACATCAGAGGTGCTGTGATGGGTCAAGGTATCCCCCACTGGCGCGCCGAGAATATCCTTAATGCCCGCAACAACAAAACCCACTTCACCGGCACGCAACACGCCGGTTGGTTTGCGTTTGGGGGTAAAGACACCAATGCTGTCTACCACATGCGGCTTACCGATGGTTTTAGCGATAATCTTATTTTTGACCGAGAGAGTGCCCTGCATAACCCGCACCAAGGAAACTACGCCTAAATAGTTATCAAACCAGGAGTCAATAATTAGCGCCTGCAGTGGCGCATCGATATCGCCCACAGGTGCCGGGACCTTGTTGACTAACTCTTCCAGAATATCAGTGATGCCCTCACCAGTTTTTGCGCTACAACGGACAGCATCCGCGGCTTCAATACCAATAATATTTTCAATTTCGTTTATGACTTGCTCTGGCTCTGCCTGGGGCAGATCCATTTTGTTGAGCACAGGTATCACTTCCAATCCCTGAGTGATAGCCGTGTAACAATTAGCCACCGATTGCGCCTCGACTCCCTGAGCGGCATCAACAACCAACAGTGCACCTTCGCAGGCTGCCAGAGATCGAGAGACTTCATAGCTGAAGTCCACATGGCCAGGCGTATCAATAAAGTTTAGCTGGTAGGTCTTGCCATCATGCGATGTAAACGGCAAAGTCACACTCTGGGACTTGATAGTAATACCGCGCTCACGCTCGATAGCCATGGAATCCAGTACCTGAGCTTCCATTTCGCGGTCTGCAAGGCCGCCACAGAGTTGGATAAATCGATCCGCAATGGTCGATTTTCCATGATCAATGTGGGCGATAATTGAAAAATTTCTAATATGGCTGAGATCGGACAAAGGGTTTCTACTGCCGTTAAAATTTGCGAGAGGAGTCTAGCCTATTTGCAGGCCAGACGCTATTAACCGTCTGGTTTTAAAGATCAAAATTCAAGCGGTTAACACGAGCTATTCAGTGGACTGCCAAATAGCGCGGCAATGATCTACTCAGCAATCTGGATTGTCCGGAAAATAGCCCGCCCCTGACGATAAAAACGAATAGCCACTGGCATATTTTTCGGCAACTGTTTAAACACCTCCCGATACTCAGCAATATCATCGATACGGCTGTAGCCCAATTGCACAATGATATCGTCTACTTGCAACATTGCCTCTGAGGCCGGCGAATCTGGGGTCACTTGGGTCACTAATACACCACCGCGCAGACGCAGTCTGAGACGTTCTTCTTCTTGTAAGTCTTCAGCTATTATTCCCAGTAAGTCGGCGCCATCCGTACTTTTAGCAAGACTCTCTTGGTCGCCATCGGCGAGGGAGCCCACGACCACTGTGAGGGTTTTTCGCCTGCCCTTACGATAAATATCCACGTGGGCTTTATCACCAGGCATTATCATTCCCACCACATGGGGCAAATCACCGGACTCAGTAATAGACTGGTCATTAACACGCACAACCACATCTCCTGGCTGGACGCCACCCTTAGCCGCAGGGCTATCTGTCTCCACCGAGGTAATCAACGCTCCCTTAGGTGTTCCCAGTTGAAGTGACTCCGCCAGACTTTTAGTCACCTCTTGAATGCCTACTCCGAACCAGCCGCGCTGAACTGTTCCATGATCTTTCAGTTGCTCAATCACCCCCATAGCAACTCTGGAAGGGATAGCAAAAGAGAGCCCAATTGAACCACCAGAGCGCGAATAGATCTGCGAGTTAATACCAACAACCTGACCCTCGAGGTTAAACAAAGGGCCACCGGAATTACCGGGATTAATCGCAACATCGGTTTGAATAAAAGGCACGTAGTTCTCACCCTTTTCTGTAGGAATACTGCGCCCTATTGCACTGACAATACCCGCAGTGACAGAGTAGTCCAGACCAAAGGGCGAACCTATAGCCACCACCCAAGCACCCGCTTTGAGCGTATCTGAGTCGGCAAATTCAAGAGCGGATAGATTTTTTGCATCAATTTTAAGCAAGGCTAGATCTGAGCGCCGATCTGAGCCTACCACTGTCGCTGTGTATTCTCGGCGGTCAGAAAATAAAACCTGTATTTCATCCACCTCATCCACCACATGATGATTAGTCAAAATATAGCCATCGTCCGAGATCACAAAGCCTGAGCCCATAGAGCGCAACGGGCGCCGCGCCTGCTGTCTTTGACGTTGCTCAAACAACTCACGCAAACTCTCCGGAATTTGGTTCTGAGACATCGGCGGAGAACGCTGCTTTTGGCCCCGGCTTAGCGTGTTGATTTTAACCACGGCGGGGGAAGCCGCCTCAACAAGATCGGTGAAATTCGGTAATTGAGCATAAGCGGATGAAAGGGTTGCGAGGAAAAATACAGTAACAAAGATGAATTTCTTTAGCACAAGGCTATCTCCGATAAAAAAGGTGAATCTGACGATATAATGGCTATCTAATGGAAGTCTAAAGCCTTCTTTTCACCAAGGCTGCTTAGTAAGACCGGATTAAGACGCAAATCGTTCCGCAGTTTCTGACTTTGCAGGTTAACTAACAACCCACCAAGCAGCAGGCCGCAAAAAGCGCCCAACATGCTCTGCAACTCACCTTGAGGTCCGGCAAACCAGGCGCCAATCACTGATGAGACAACAGGCACCAGATACACCAAAAGTGAACCCTTAACAATGACATCTTCGGGGATCCCTATGGTCACTAACTGACCCTGCGAAATATCTCTAGGCGACTGGGAATCCAGCAGAACCCGAATACGGTTAGTTTTCCCTGTTAATTTAGATAAAACGCGCTGCCCACAGCCTTTTTCAGCAACACAGGTGTCGCAGGTAGAGGTCTGGATAGTCTCGACTAGGAGGCTATCTGAATCAACCTGAACAACGGTCCCACTTTCCAGAATCATTTCGCCCTCACTCGCTTAAGGTTTAGCTGGAACACGACGTATTGGCGTCATGGCGACGGCAATACGAGTCGCTGTACTATCCGGAATCTCACCCACCACAGTAACGGCATGTTGCCGATTATTCAATTCAACCTTTCTCAGAACCACCACTGTAGCACCGAGATTAGCCTCAATGGAAGGCAAGCTCTGACTTCTTTCAGAAGAGTCTATAAAGACAGAGAATACTGCCAGACCATCCGTATACATAAACGACTCTCTTCCGTCAGTACCGACCGGGCGATAGGACGACAAAACAAAACCAGCAGGTCGCCATCTGGGCTCCCAAGCTGACAACAATGAGGAGTGATTATCTTGCTGACAGGCAGACTCGCCGACACCATCAGAGGACATAATTAACGAGGGCCATTCAACGTTATCAAGACTACCACCAATGGACATGTCGATAAACTGAAACCGCTCCATAGGCTTTCCGTCATGGTTCATCAATACGGACTGCAACATCAGACCGGATTGCTTATCAATCGCGACAATATAACCATAGCGAAAGCGGTCTTTGGGAATCACATGCACCATAGAGGCTAACCGTCCCGCAATACGCGCATCACCCCGAATATGGAAATCATACAAATCTCTAAGATGGGAATAATTGTCATCATCAATTTTAAGGGTATATCCACCCAACAGTAGATCTGCCGCACGCATGCAATCGATGTCATCGCCACGTCGTATTACCTCTCGCTCTGGGCCATCCATCTGCAGGATACGTTCATAGGTCTTGCCATCACGCACTATATGTATGACTTTGATACTGCGGAGATTACCCCGATACTCGTAGGTAACGAGGCCGGTATAGCTGAGATTTTTAGACGCCTTGGCCATACCCGCCACAAGATCATAGCCGGAGGACATTGACTCTGAAAATACAGACCCATGCACAAAAATGGCGACCAAAAGAGCCGCCATTTTTAAACTTTTTAACCACAACTTAACCGACATCTGAATGGATTATCCTGTTTAGACTAAGCGCTATTTACCGTCACTCAGTCTCAGAACTAGCGCCGTTCATGGTAACTCGTGCAAACGTCAGCATTCCCTGACTGGTATTTACAGCGCTGTGGTTTGAGTGCGTAATCATAATATCATTTAAATAGCTGCGAAGCTCTACATCTGAAGACTGCTTATTGATCGGCTGCTTGACCTCAAAGTTATTAACTACAGGCTGTCGAGAGGTTTTATTCTTGCCACCAACACTGACCGTACGAGCCTTAATATTAGGCTGGAAGCCTGAAGGGAATTGAAGTGCTGGCCCCTTATTCTGCAGTGTCTCATCAACAGCGACTTCGGCAAACTGAATCGCATCTGCATTCTCAAGGCCGCCAACGTTAAGCTGCTGCACCCCCAGAATAGTTCCCATGGCCACAGATGCGGCAATGGCAAACCGACCCACAGAGTTTGCGTGTCTTGTTAACGGATTTATACGATGAGCATTTTCTAGATCAATGGCAGCTGAGATAGCCGCAGAAACATCTGTTTTTGATACAGGATCTCCAGTCATTACTGAGGACGCAATCTGATAGCGCTGCCATTTATCGCGCGCACTACCCCTTGCACCGGTTGCGTCGCCTACGTCCTTAAGGATTCGATGGGTTTCAAACTCAGTGGCCTCTCCGTCCATCAACGCGGAAATTGACTCCCCAAGACAATCTTCATAGTCGCTCATTCGGTATCCTCAATCCAATTAATTAAGTTGTTAAAGATAAAACAGGGTTTCACAATAAAAGAACTCAGTCTTCGACTCTCCGTTTCTCAAAAGGTTCACCAATGTTCTAAAGTCCCTCCATTAAATCTAGTACTCTAATATCGATTGACTCACGGCCACGAAAAATTCGCGATCTAACCGTACCCACTGGGCAATCCATTATGCCCGCGATGTCCTCGTAACTTAGGCCTTCATATTCGCGCAATGTTACTGCTGTTCGCAAATCTTCTGGCAGTTCTTCGATAGCTTTTTTGATAACGGCCTCCAACTCATCGCGAAAGAGCTGATTTTCAGGCGTGCCCAGATCTTTAAGCTGTTCGCTGCCAGCATAAAATTCGGCGTCATCCAGATTAACATCTGAAGATGGTGGGCGCCGGCTGCGCGCCACTAAATAATTTTTGGCGGTATTAACCGCAATCCTAAAGAGCCAGGTATAAAACTGACTATCCCCACGAAATCCAGGAAGTGCACGATAGGCTTTCAGAAAGGCCTCTTGGGTAACATCCTCCACTTCATGACTGTCTCTAATAAATCGCCCTACAATTGCATGCACTCTATACTGATATTTGAGAACCAAAAGATCAAATGCCCGCTTATCGCCTTTTTGCACTCTAGACACCAACTGCTGGTCAGTTGAGCCTGTTTTAATTTCCGTCATCAACCAATTCTTTCCCCAACCCTATGGGTTATATTTTTATCCCTGTGAAATCACAACCCTATGCAGCCATAACCGTTTACATTGCTAACATAGACAGACCAGAAGCTGACCAATAAGTTCGCGCATTTCGTTAGCTTGCGTTGGGTGCTTATACTATCATGCACATCTGTTTATGTGTGGCCAACAAATGAAACCGACCAATATCTTCGACGTTCTGATCATCGGCAGCGGTGCTGCCGGCTTGACTCTCGCACTGCAACTCGACAAACACCTGCATATTGCGATAATCAGCAAAGCAGCCCTGCAAGCTGGCGCCTCTTGGTATGCTCAGGGCGGCATCGCTGCGGTGTTTGATGAAAATGATAGCCTTGATGCTCATGTCGCTGACACCTTAGCGGCCGGCGCAGGCCTCTGCCATGAGGATGCCGTCCGCTTTGTTGTCGAGCATGGCCCAGACGCGGTTAATTGGCTAATCGAGCAAGGTGTCGATTTCACTAAAGATAGTGACAAAGAGAGTTATCACCTGACCCAAGAAGGTGGCCACAGCCATAGACGTATACTTCACACCGCTGATGCGACAGGTAAAGAAGTCACCGGCACGCTGGTGGATAAGGCGATAGCCGCCGACAATATCGAAATTTACGAACAGCACTGCGCCGTAGACCTGATATCTCAGGCCGACAAAGGCTCGCGTAAAATACGCTGCAGCGGCGCCTATGTACTGGATATTAAACAGGATACTGTCTCGCTCTTTCAAGCGAAGAGCGTGGTGTTAGCCTCGGGTGGCGCCAGCAAAGCTTATCTCTACACCAGCAATCCAGATGGTGCCAGCGGCGACGGCGTGGCCATGGCATGGCGCCGCGGCTGTCGTGTGGCAAATATGGAATTCAATCAGTTCCACCCCACCTGCCTCTACCATCCCAAAGCCAAGTCATTTTTGATTACCGAGGCACTGCGTGGTGAAGGGGCGATACTGCGCCTACCCGATGGCAGTCCTTTTATGAAAAACTTTCATCCAGATGGTGAACTAGCCCCTAGAGATGTGGTGGCTCGTGCTATTGACCATGAAATGAAGCGCCTTGGTAGTGACTGCCTGTATTTGGATATTAGTCATAAACCAGCGGCCTTTATCACCGAACATTTTCCAACCATGTACGAGCATTGTCTTGAGTTTGGCATAGACATTACCCAAGACCCTATTCCCGTAGTGCCCGCTGCGCATTACACCTGTGGCGGCATTGTGGTCAATAACTACGGTCAAACCGATCTGCTAAATCTTTACTCTATTGGCGAGAGCTCTTTTACCGGCCTGCACGGCGCCAACCGCATGGCCAGTAACTCTCTACTTGAGTGTCTGGTTTATGCGCGCTCAGCGGCAGGCGAAATCAACCGGCTTACCTCGACCATTGCTCAGCCAGATTTCAAGCCCGACTGGGATGAATCGCGGGTTAGCTCATCAGATGAAGACGTTGTGATCTCTCACAACTGGGATGAGTTACGTCGATTTATGTGGGATTATGTCGGCATCGTGCGCACCAATAAACGCCTAGAACGCGCGCAGCACAGAGTCAATCTATTACAAAAAGAGATTGCTGAATACTACAGCAATTGCAAAGTGACCAGAGATCTACTGGAGCTGCGCAACCTGGCTACCGTCTCTGAGTTGATTATCCGCTGTGCAATGGAACGTAAAGAAAGCCGCGGCCTGCACTACACTATGGACTATCCGGAGATGTCCCCGATAGCCAGCGACACCATTATGGTGCCAATTAATTTCGCTGGGCAGAACGTCATTATAAATCGGGATTAACGGGCGGTTGCTTTAGCTAAACTCCTTAACGAGCTATTAAAAGCTAGCTTAGCAACCGATGCTTAGATTCCGAGGGTGTATCTAGGGCCTCCACTAGAAGCTCTGGCTTGCCATTATCGCTTTTAAAATACAGGATAATCAAAAAAGCGGTGACGAATTGACCCGTTCGCAAGGATAATTCAACGGTGGTATCGCCTGCACTCAGGGTCCAGATTTCTGTGGATTTTTCCCACCGCAGCATTTCAATGCCCTGCGAATGCTAAGCTTTCAGGTAACCTAGACCAAACAGTATGGTCATATAGATGACCGCCAGTCTCACTCACGAAATCGATGGCAGGCCAACTAGAGCCATGGTAGCAAGGGTTCTCAGCCCACATTGGCCTACCAGACACGATTTCGAAAGCGTAGTCTAAACTGCGTTCGAGGGTTTTCGACTTTCACGAATTATCTGCACTATCCGTTTAATATCCGGATCAACTGCTATTTCACGATTCATTAACCAAAGAAATAAATCTTGATCTTCCAGTTCGAGAAGTTCCTGAAAACGCAGTTGATCAGACTCTTCGAGTAAATCGTAGTGGTTTTCAGTAAAAGGTTGAAGAATCAGATCGAGTTCTAGCATGCCGCGGCGACTAGCCCACAGGAGACGGTTCTTATTCATAGATAATCAGTCGTTGTATTAAAGCGGCATTATAAGAGACAATCGCGCACTCAGCTACAGACTCAGTAACAAAGATATGACAACCACCGCCGACCGACGCACACACATCCAGTTATCAGGCCCAGATAGCCGCAAATTCTTGCAGGGTCAGGTCACCTGTGATGTGGCCTTAGTGACTGACGGTAGTGTCATTAACGGCGCGCACTGCACCCCAAAAGGACGCATGATATTTCTGTTCAGCGCCACCTGTGATCAGCATGACAACATCATTTTGCAGACCCACCAGTCGGTCGCTGATATCGCTATAGCGAGCCTTACTAAATATGCCGTATTTTTTAAAACACAGATTAGTGATGTCACTGAACAGTATGCAGCACAAAGCATTCAGAGTAATTTGGCAAGACTGCGCAGCGGCTGTGCAGATGTGGTGGCCGAAACCTCAGACATGTTTATCCCCCAGATGCTAAATCTCGACGCGCTAGGCTATATTAGCTTCAAAAAAGGGTGTTATACCGGACAGGAAATTATCGCTCGTGCGCATTATCGGGGGGCAGTAAAACGTCGCATGCACCACCTACAGATGGCGAGCACAGTTTTGCCCCAGCCCGGTGATTCCATACAAGACTCTGAAGGTAAAGCGATCGGCACTATTGCCAGCGCAGCTCAGGTGAATGATGCCACCGTGGAGGTATTAGCGGTGCTCGCTGACAAGTCGGTTGACTGTACAAAAATTCAGGTTGGCCTTGGCGCCGTGACAGCCATCACTCACCTACCACTACCCTATGAGATACCCGCCAGCCCATGAGCAGCCTTTTAGATTGGTTGGCGCCGCATCAGCAATTACTGCTGTGGGTAGGGGCAGCCTCATTGATCATCTTTACTTTGAGCTTACTGTCTTTGCCCTGGCTCGTCGCACAGATTCCAGAAGATTATTTTTTAACCAAAATCCGTCCGATCGGGGACCGAAACATACTGGTGTTATGGACTAAAAATCTGATTGGCTATGGATTGATACTGGCCGGAATTCTAATGCTACTACTACCCGGCCAAGGCATACTAACTACAGTCACAGGCGTGTTACTGATCGACTACCCTGGAAAGTTTCGTCTTGAGCGCCAAATTGCGCGAAAGCCCGCCATACTTAAGAGCCTCAACTGGTTACGCGCTAAGGCACATAAACCACCGCTTATCGTCCACCGGTAACCCCGTCAAGATAAGGTACCTTGCCAAACAATACCTCATTACCCTCGTAGGGAACGCGCGGAATATTACAGGCCAATAACAAACTGATCACCGACATCGCGGAGCCCATTAGAAACACCGCCATCGGTGACACCAGCCAGACCAGCCCAAATAGCGCCGGAATTATGACAGCTGCAACATGGTTTATCGTAAAGGCTACACTCGCAGTAGACGCCATATCGGCAGGATCGGCGATTTTTTGAAAATAAGTTTGGATCGCGATGGCGAGAGAAAAGAACAAATGATCTGCAATATATAAACATGCCGCCCAGGTTGCATCATTAACAAAAGCATAGGCCGTAAAGACGCAAAACAATCCGCAGTACTCAAAGGTCAGTGCTCGACGCTCACCGAACCGGCCCACCAGAGCGCCAATATGCCCCGCAAATGCCCAATTGAAAAGATGATTGATAATAAATAGGGCCGCTATATCACTGACGCTATACCCAAACTTTTCCACCATCAAAAATCCAGCAAATACGGTAAAGATCTGTCTGCGTGCTCCCCCCATAAATGTCAGGGCGTAATACAGCCAATAACGCTTGCGCATCAGCAGATGCTTGCGCTGTAGTGTGTTGCTTCCAAAACGGGGAAAGGCGAGCCACATGAATAGGGTTAGACACAAACAGACGGAACCCCCGACCAGATAGATAGCGCTATAACTGAGGCCTACATAATCCATAGCCAGCCACAAAAAACTATAGGCCACCAAAGAGGCCGCCGAACTCGCAGCAATAAGTTTGCCTAGCATGGCGGGGGCCTCGTCAATACTAAACCACTGCAGTGACAGAGATTGTTTGACTGTTTCGTAATAGTGAAAGCCAACCGACATAATAAACGTCGAAAAGTACAGCCCAATTACCGATGGTAAGTAACCGGTTATCGCTACACCAACGCCCAAAAACGCAAGCGACAGATACGCAAAGGTCTGCTCTTTTAAAATCAGAAGCACAAACACCGCCGTAAAGGCCAAAAACCCAGGAATCTCACGGATACTCTGTAACATGCCAATCTCGGCGCCCGTGAAGGCCGCCTTTTCGATAACAAAGTTGTTCAATAGCGCCATCCATGTGGCAAACCCGAAAGTCATAGTCACCGACATCAAAACCAGCAAGTTCTGTGGTGTCTGCCAAGCTTTTATTGTCATGGTAGGCTCCCTCAATTCATAAATTAATATTGGCTTGCTGCGAATCCGGCAACTGCCATTCAATAGGCATGTGGGCATTTTTTTCTAAATAGCTGTTGGCTGTGGAGAAATGCTTGCAGCCCAAAAACCCTCGATAGGCCGACAGCGGCGACGGGTGTGCAGACCGCAAAACCAGGTGACGCGACTGATCAATAAAGGCACCCTTTTTCTGGGCACAACTCCCCCACAAAAGAAACACAATGCCATCGCGATGGTCGTTTAGGGCCTCAATGGCTTGATCAGTAAACTGCTCCCAGCCCTTGCCTTGATGCGCGCCCGGACTGGCCTGCTCCACAGTCAATGTAGCATTTAATAACAACACGCCCTGCTCAGCCCAATGACTCAGACAACCATGCGATGGCCTTGTAAAGCCCAAGTCAGACTCCAACTCTTTATAGATGTTTTGCAATGAAGGTGGGATCTTTACCCCCGGCGGCACGGAGAAACATAATCCATGGGCTTGATGGGGCCCATGGTAAGGATCCTGCCCTAATATAACCACCCGAACCCGATTAAACGCGGTAGAGTTAAAGGCCGAAAACCATTTAGAGCAGGGAGGATAAATGATATTGCCCCCGTCTTTTTGTTGTACCAAAAATTGACGCAGTTCACACATGTAACTTTTATCAAACTCGGCGCCAAGTACCTCATGCCAGCTAGAGTCCAGCTGGCCAGCCATATCTATATCAATCATCAATCCAGCCTAAATCTTTAACTGCTCATTAGCTGTAAATGATAACATAGCACCGATGAATCCCGTCTCCACTTTATCTATCTGGCGCCTAACGTGGCCGACTATCCTAAGCAATATTGCCTTTATGTTGATGGGGCTCGTGTTTTTGAAAATCGCTGGTGGAATGGGTACCGATGAGGTAGCGGCAGCGACCACTGGGCAGCGCCTGTTTTTCATGTTATATGCCATCATGATGGGCCTGTCCAGCGGCACAACAGCGATGGTTGGGCGCTACTGGGGAGCGGGCGATAAAAAACTCGCGGGCCGTTTATCCGCTCTCTCGGTAGTCATTTTTTCCTTCGATGGACTGCTGCTGTGTTGGATCGCAATTCCCTTTCGTGAACAGCTCGTTGGTATCTTTGGTCTGACACCAGAGAGTAACCGCCTTGCCGTCGAATTTGTCTTTTGGACCATACTTTTTGCGCCAGCCATGCTAGCTCAGATGGTATTGAGCTTTGCCCTGCGCGCCACCGGGGACACCGCTACCCCCCTTGCCATGGCGCTGATCAGTGTAATACTTGGAGTCTATTGTGGCATAGCCTATACGTTTGGATGGCATGGCTTAGCGCCACGGGGATTATCTGGTCTGGCCATTGGCAGTGGTATTGGCGCTACCCTTAGTGTGGTCAGTTTTCTCGCGCTATGGGTCGGCGGCGGGTTGTCTTTTAAACCTAAAAATCCGCTGCCAGACTTTATTTCTAATGGCAGAGCATTGGTCAAAATTGGTATGCCCGCAGCCGCTGAGCAGATGTTTTTTCAGGCTGGCCTCTTGGTATTCTTAGTCTTTTTAACGCGCTATGGCAATGCCGCTTTTGCAACCTATGGAATCGGACTGTCAATACTGGGATTGATGATAGTTGTGGCATATAGCTTCTCGATCTCCAGCGCTATATTAGTGAGTCAGCATCTTGGAGCCGGTGACAAACAGGGTGCCTATGATGCAGCCAAGAAAACCGCCAGAACGAGTGTCTACTTAATGATCGTCGGTGGAGCTGTCATTAGTCTGTTTGCCGAAGAGATCGCCCGCTTTATGATCGATGACCCAGAAGTAATTACTCTGATGGTACCCTTTATCTACATTATCAGCTGTAGCTTACCGCTGATGGGTATAGAGTTCAGCATGGCAGGGGCTCTGCGTGGCGCCGGCGACACTCGCTACCCGATGATGGTCACCTTATTTAGTATTGTATTAAGCCGAGTATTGGTGCCCTGGGTGCTAGTGGAGATGAGTGCAGATGTGATTTGGCTGTATGCCACTTCTCTGCTAGATTTTGGTATAAAATCTAGTCTAAATACAATCCGATTCCGTAAGAAAGCTTGGTTAAACCTGAAAGTTACGAACAACAAATGATTAGAGATTATGTCTAAAACTATCCAGCCCCCTAGACCGCAAGATCAACACGATCGCCAAATTGCATACTGGCTTTTTTTCTGCGCGGCTGTCATTTTTGGAATGATTCTACTTGGCGGCGTCACTCGCCTGACCAGTTCAGGACTTTCTATGGTGGACTGGAAACCTATTATGGGTATTATCCCACCAATGACTCAGACTGACTGGCAAGAACTTTTTCTTAAGTACCAGCAGTTTCCCGAGTACCAAAAAATCAACGCTGGCATGTCTCTAGAAGACTTTAAACCAATCTTTATGTATGAGTATTCGCACAGAGTGCTGGGCAGACTGATTGGTGTGATCTTTATTGTGCCCTTTTTATTCTTTTATTTTAGCCGCCGTATCAAGACTGGACTCACGCCAAAGCTCATCATTATGTTGATTGGCGGCGCCTGCCAAGGGCTGCTGGGCTGGTATATGGTTAAGAGTGGCTTAGTCGATAACCCTCATGTAAGCCAGTACCGACTCACGGCCCATCTGGGTGCGGCCGTACTAATCTATACCTTTATTGTATGGACAGCCTTTGACCTAGTTTCAATTCCTCGAGTACAACCGGTCGAGTTACGGCGGTTTTCCTGCGGGTTAAGCGGGCTTATCTACCTAATGATCCTGTCCGGAGGTCTGGTTGCCGGCACCCATGCCGGGAATGCCTATTCCACTTGGCCGCTAATGGGGGATAGCTTTGTACCCGCCGGACTCTATGCCATGACACCAGTTTGGCTATCAGCATTTGAAGATATCACCACCATTCAGTTTAACCACCGCATGTTTGCCTATCTAATCGTTGCACTGGTTATCGCGCTTGCCGTCAGGGCCTTGAGGTCTGGCATCGGTGGTCCTATTAAAGTGGGCATTTTTTGTCTGATAGGCTTGCTAGTTATGCAGGTAACGTTGGGAGTCAGTACGTTGATTTTTTATGTCCCTATTCCCGTCGCAGCGGCGCATCAGGTAGGCGCTGTCGCACTATTAACCGCATCCTTATTTGTTAGCCATAGCCTCTACAATGGCGTACGTCAATCGAATTAACCAACGGAGAAACACCATGAAAAAACTTATCATTACACTTGTCGCAGCCACCCTTTCATACGGCGCCCTGGCCGGCGATCCCGCAGCTGGCAAAGCCAAATCGATGACCTGTGCGGGCTGTCATGGAGCGGCAGGTATTAGTAACAACGGTATGTGGCCAAACCTGGCTGGGCAAAAAGAAGCCTATCTCGCGAGCCAGTTGAGAATGTTTAGAGACGGCCAGCGTAATAACCCTATGATGTCGGCCATGTCTAAAGGTCTGTCCGATGCCGACATTGCAAATCTTTCCGCCTATTATGCTGGACTAAAGTAAGGCTGAGACACAAAGCCCCCCGGCATTACCTTTAGCCAAGGGAGGGGTAATGCAAATAGTATCGAATATTATCGCTGGAGTTCTGCCCGAGCTTTTCATTAATGTCTGATACCGATAGGCGATTTCGGTATATGATAGCTGTTCGGGTTTTCCGAGTCTAAGGACCACTAAACAAACTACTCGGACTGTCGAGAATAGGGCGTCGCCTTTTATGGCTAAAACCTTATGATTTGTTTGTTAATATAAGCAGGGTATAATTCAGCGTACGCTCGAATAAAAACTATCCGGCAGGCGCAAAGGGCTTTTAGCCATTTAGCCTTCGGAAGCCTCCTCGATTTAAGGTAGGTCAATCATTATTCACAATTGCTTATATGCGATGGCGACGCAATTGCCTTGCATCATCATTCACATATTTTAATTCATTTATTAACGGAGTTTAGGCATGCCCACAGTGACTTACATACAAGCCGATGGCAGTAGCCAAGAAATAAGCCTCACACCTGACACTAGCCTTATGCAAGGCGCCATCGACAATCTAGTGGAGGGTATTCTTGCAGAATGCGGAGGCTCCTGTAGCTGTGCTACCTGTCACTGTTACATTGACGAGAGCTGGGCAGATAAGCTCGAACCACCGACTGATATGGAAGCTGACTTACTAACCTGTGTCACCGACATCAAACCTACAAGCCGGCTTTCGTGTCAAGTTAAGGTTACCGAGGCCCTCGACGGCCTAGTCATACATTTACCTGAGTCACAATTTTAAGGCCCTCACTCTTACCTCCCCGTTTCTATCTAAGTAATCCGCCTTCGTTATCTTGCTTGTCGGACAAGCAAGATGATTCGCAGCGATGGTTTGATGTCCCATATAAACACTACTATATTGGTGTTTTGCGCGGCCCATCAGCCCTCAAAATCAGTAGTGTCACTACATGTTTCGACTCGGCTAAGAGCCTAGAATACCAGCCTCTATGAGCGTAGACTCAGTGTTTCCCGCTCAGGCTTTAACCAAGGGTAGTCGAAAACCGTCTTCTTTGTTTGTTTTTTAATTCAAACAAGGTATAGTTTGAATTGCCTTCAACTAATAAATAAAAGGGGCATTTTAATGCCATATCAAA
>Ga0209709_10000134_pt1 | contig 69410 bp, 62 predicted proteins | sample ArcticOcean_MG_C_2_FD_187435 | JGI IMG/M metagenome (GOLD analysis project Ga0209709, IMG submission 187435) | Marine microbial communities from western Arctic Ocean - ArcticOcean_MG_CB4_136 (SPAdes) (version 2) | ecosystem: Environmental > Aquatic > Marine > Oceanic | place: Arctic Ocean... | reverse complement strand
AACAAGTGTCAGAAGTAATAGAGAACAACGAGTTAAATAATAATTAATAATTATGGCTAATACAAAATCAGCTAAGACAAAAGTAAGAGTAATAGATAGAAAAACAGCTATCAATAAAGCCGTTAGGAATAGATATCGTACTTATGTTAAAAAAACAGAACTAGATATAGTTAATAATTCAAAATTGGAAGCTCAAGCCTCTGTAAAAATAGCGGAAGCAGAAATTATGAGTGCTGTATCAAAAGGTATTCTTCATAAGAACACTGCGGCAAGAAAAGTTTCAAGATTAGTTAAAAAAGTAAAAGCTATAAATTAATTAATCTCGTTTTATCTGATACTTAAAAGTCTTAATCAAACTACCATCAAAACATAACAACCTAACTTCCTATAACCTAGTTTAATAGCATTACTAAAAATTATCTATTACTTATTTTATTTTTCTCATTGCGATTCAAAATTATAAACGCTAGATTAATCGAAATTAATAAATTTCTTTTTATTAGTTTTTCAAAAAATTCAAATTTAAGTTTGTTTAAAAAATAGTTTTTTAGATCTCACATATTTGATTTTTTTTAAAAACCTTAAAACAAATGTATTAATTTATAAAAAAGTTAGTTACAATTTTTTAAATATTTAAAAGGGCAAAGTTTTAATGATACAAGATTTAAATTCACAACAGCCTCTTGTTTCAGATATAAAAGCTACTTGGTATTCAGTTCTAAAAAAACTTAATAAAGAATATGGTAATGAAATCTATAATAGCTGGTTAAAAAATCTAAAAGTTAAGATGCTAGAAAATGAAACTCTAGTATTTTCTGTTCCCTCCAAATTTATTAGAGATTGGATTACAGCACATTATGTTGATAAAATTATCTTTTATATAGAAGAAGAAAATTCAGATATTAAAAGAGTTAAAATTATAGTTGATGCTATGCTCGTTGCTGACCAAGATAGTGTAAATAATGAAATTTTTATTGAAAAAAACAGAAAATCTAAAGCCGTTTCTTATACACAACAATCTGACGATTGGCCCTTAGATGAAAGATTCACTTTTGAAAAATTCGTTGTTGGTCATCCTAATGAGCTCGCTTATGCATCAGCAAAACGTATGGCTCAACCTGAAAAATTTGATTTTAACCCACTATTTATCTATGGAGGCGTTGGGTTAGGAAAAACTCATTTAATGCACTCAATAGCTTGGGAAATAAAAAATCATGATGAAAATGCTAAGGTCTTATATCTATCGGCTGAAAGATTTATGTTTCAATTTATTAAGTCATTAAGACAAAAAGATACCATGTCATTTAAGCAAAAATTTAGATCAGTAGATGTTTTAATAATTGATGATATTCAATTTATGATGGGAAAATCATCAACACAAGAAGAATTCTTTCATACTTTTAATTCACTTTTAGATCTTAATAAAAAAGTAATTATTTCATCAGATAGAGCGCCAAGTGACCTAGATAGCTTTGATGATAGAATAAAATCTAGATTATCCTGGGGCTTAGTCGCTGATATTCTCCCAGCTAACTTTGAATTAAGGCATGAAATATTAAAAAAGAAAGCGTATGAATTAAGTTTGAAGTACGACAATAAAATCAACATAGCCGAAGATGTAGTAGTGTTTCTAGCTAAAACAATAGCAAATAACGTCAGAGAATTAGAAGGGGCTTTAAATAAAGTTGTAACATTTGCCAACTTAATGAATAGAGCGATCGATGTTGAATTGGCTCAAACTGTCCTTAAAGATTTACTTAGATCAAGCAACAGAAGAATTACTATTGATGAGATACAATCGAAAGTTGCGAATTATTTTAATATTAAAGTAGAAGATATAATGTCAGCTAAAAGAATAAGGTCATTTGCTAGACCTAGACAAATTGCCATGTACCTATCAAAGAAACTAACGTCAAGATCTTTGCCTGAAATTGGTAGAAAATTTGGTGGAAGAGATCATACAACAGTAATCCATGCGGTAAAAAAAGTAGAGCAACTTAAGACGGAGTCAAATAAATTTGATGAAGATATTAATGTTTTAACTCAAATTGTTACTTCTTCATAAAAATTTATTTTTTCAATATTATTCAAATTTAATAACAAGTCTTAATTAAACTATGTATAATACTGCATATGAAATTAAAAGTTAATAGCTCTGATCTTGCTAAGGCATTATCTCACTTACAGGGGGTTGTAGAGCTTAGACATACACTTCCTATTTTATCCAATGTCATAATTAAAGCTGAAGATAATCATCTGAAACTTTCATCTACAAACCTAGATATATTTTGTTCTGAAAAAATTACAGCAAACATAGAAGTAAATGGAGAAATTTCTGTTCCAGCTGTTACACTTCACGAAATCGTAAAAAAATTACCACAAGGGTCAGATATTGATTTTAATATGGATGAGTCAGGTAATAGTATTAACATAAAATCTGGTCGCTCAAGGTTTAATTTATCTACCTTACCAACAGATGATTTTCCAGATATCTCACAAGATGATCTCTCAGTTAAATTTATAATGAATGTTGATGATCTAAAAACTATGATTGATAAAACTAAGTTTGCTATTTCAAATGAAGAATCTAGATATTACTTAAATGGTATTTTTTTTCATTCAGCTCATAAAAATGGAATTGATATCTTAAGATCAGTAGCAACAGATGGACATAGATTAGCGCAATATGATATGCCGCTCCCTCAAGGTGCTGAAAAAATGTCTGGAATTATTATTCCAAAAAAAACTACTTTAGAACTAAGAAGAATTTTAGATGACGCCAATGGAGACGTTCAAGTTGCACTGTCATCAAGTAAAGTTAAATTTGTATTTAGTGAAATTGAATTAGTTTCTAAAGTTATAGATGGCACTTTTCCAGATTATACCAAAGTAATACCTCAGAATAACGATAAAAAACTTAAAACAAATATTAGTGATTTAAAGGGAGCAATCGAGAGAGTATCTGCGATTGCAGTTAGTGAAGAGACAAAATCAAGAGGGCTTAAACTTGTTGTTGAAAATAATAAATTACAGTTGTTAGCCAATAGTGCAAGCAAAGGTTCTGCAATGGAAGAGCTTGATGTTCAGTTTTCACATGAAAAACTTGAAATAGGTTTTAATTCTAGATATTTGCTTGATATTATATCAGAAATTGATGGTAATGATGTTACATTGAACTTTTCAGATCCTGCAGCGCCCGTCCTAATTACTGATGACGCTGAGGACAACTTATTCTTTGTCTTAATGCCGATGCGCATTTAAAATGCGTCCCAATATTTTTATCTCAAAAATAATTCTTAATAACTTTCGATCACATGAGAATTTTTCCATCGATTCCAGCTCTAAAAATATAGTTTTATTTGGGAAAAATGGAGTTGGAAAAACTAATATCCTTGAGTCTATATCATTATTATCTCCAGGTAGAGGACTTCGTAATGCAAAAAATGATGAAATTATAAATAAAAAAAATGATATTAATTATGGCTTAACGGCTGATGTAAAACTTAATGATAGTTCAATTAAAATTCAAAAAATATACATAAAAGATAACCCTCATAAATCTAAGCTACTTATTGATGATGAAAAATCTAAAACTTCAGATTTATTAAACTTTTTGAGAGTTATTTGGGTAACCCCAGTAATGGAAAAAATAATGCTTCAGTCTAATTCTGAAAGAAGAAATTTTTTTGATAGATTGATATTCAATATTGAAAAAAAACATTTAAGATCTTTTACTGCTTATAATAAATTTACAAAAGAAAGATTGCACATTTTAAAATCTAATATCGCCGATGAAGGATGGTTAGGGCAAATCGAAAAAAATATTGCACAGTATGCTTCCGATATTATTGAATATCGACAAATAGCAATTGACCAAATTAATACTAATTTATCATTAATTTCTCTACCATTTAATTCATGTGTAATTGATTTAATATATGATGATGTACTTAAAGTATCTGTCACCAAGGAAGAATTTATTTTTAATTATACAAATATTTTGTCAAATAATAGACAAATTGATAGAGACATGAATAGAACTTTAATTGGACCAAATAAAGTCGAAGTTAAGATGTGGAAGTTAGAAGATAGACTAATAGAAGCTAAACACTGTTCAACCGGTGAACAAAAATCAATACTAATATCTATAATTTTGTCTGTAGGACAAATAATTAGAGATTCTGAATTTGCAAATTCACCAATAATATTGATCGATGAAGCTATGGCACACCTCGATCAGCATCATAGAGAAGCTTTAGTTGATGAATTATCCAAACTTAATACTCAAAGCTGGTTTACAGGAGTCTCAAAAGAAATATTTGCTCATTTAGACGATGATGCAACTTTTTTTGAAGTAAAAAATTCTTAAGTAAGCTATAATAATAACTTCACAATATGTCTACAGAACAAAACAATAATTACGGTGCAGACTCTATCAAGGTCCTTAAGGGACTAGATGCTGTTAGAAAAAGACCAGGCATGTACATTGGGGATACCGATGATGGCAGTGGGTTGCATCATATGGTTTTTGAGGTTGTAGATAACTCAATCGATGAAGCCTTGGCTGGCCATTGTGACACTATATACATTAGTCTGAATTCAAATGGCTCAGTATCAGTTGAGGACAATGGAAGAGGTATACCTACTGATATGCATTCAGAAGAAGGAATTTCAGCCGCAGAAGTTATTATGACTCAACTTCATGCTGGAGGAAAATTTGATCAAGACAGTTATAAAGTCTCCGGAGGCTTGCATGGTGTAGGTGTGTCAGTTGTTAATGCTTTATCTAATAAACTAGAATTAAATATTTTTAGAAATGGTAAAGAATATAAAATAGATTTTAAGAATGGAGATGCCGTTAAACCTTTAGAGGAGGTTGGAGATGTCGAAAATAAAAACGGTACCAAGATAACATTTACTCCAGATAACAATATTTTTACTAAGACTGATTTTGACTCTAAAGTTCTTGGCCAAAGATTTAGAGAAATGGCATTCTTAAATCCAAATGTATCTTTAATATTTTCTGACATAAGAGAAGCTGATAGAAAAGAAACAAATTATCATTACGAGGGAGGCATTACAGAATTTGTAAAGTTTCTTGATAAATCTAAAAAACCGATATTTGATGAGCCAATAAATGTTAAAGGAAATAAAAATAATATTGAGGTAGATTGTTCCTTGTGGTGGAATGATAGTTACTATGAGCAGGTAATGCCTTTCACTAATAATATTCGACAAAAAGATGGCGGTACACACTTGTCTGGTTTTAGAGGTGCTCTTACAAGAGTTATTAATAACTATTATGAGAATAATCTAGCAACTAAAAAAAATCAGATATCATTTAATGGTGACGATATTAGAGAAGGACTTACTTGTGTATTATCAGTAAAAGTTCAAGACCCAAAATTTTCTTCGCAAACTAAAGACAAGTTAGTTTCATCTGAAGTAAGGCCGGTTGTTGAAGGCTTAATAAACGATAAGCTAACTTCTTGGTTTGAAGAAAATCCATCTGTAGCTAAAATAATAGTTCAGAAAATTCAAAAAGCGGCTGAAGCACGAGAAGCAGCAAGAAAAGCAAGAGAGCTTACAAGAAGAAAGACAGCTTTAGAGATTACAAATCTGCCCGGTAAATTAGCTGATTGCCAAGAAAAAGACCCTAAGCTTTCTGAAATTTTTATAGTTGAGGGTGACTCAGCTGGTGGCTCAGCAAAACAGGGGCGAAATAGAAAAAATCAGGCAATACTTCCTTTAAGAGGCAAGATACTCAATACATGGAAATCAAGACAAGACAAAATACTCAGTTCAACAGAAATTGGAACATTAATAACAGCGCTAGGAGCAGGTATTGGTAACCAAGAGTTTAACGTAGCAAAACTAAGGTATCATAAAGTAGTTATTATGACTGATGCAGATGTGGATGGTTCACATATTAGAACTTTATTATTAACTTTTTTCTTTAAAGAAATGCCTGAATTAATTAGACAAGGTTATCTATATATAGCAAGACCACCTCTTTATAAGATTTCTAAAAACAAAGAAGAGCATTATATAATGGATGATGATGAGTTATTTGAAGCTTTAATTGAATATGGAATAAAAGATTATTCGTTTGAGTCCTTTGATAAAAAAATTTTTGATAGTAAAAAATTACATTCACTTTTACTTAAAATAAAAGAAATTCAAAATTTATTAAGCAAGTTACCAGATAGATATGACTCAAAAACAATTGAGCAGATAGCAATTGCTCAAGGGCTAGATCTAAATCAAAAATCTTTTCAAGATGATCCTAACAATGCTCAAAAAGCTGCAGAATATATAGCTACTAGTCTAGACTCTATTTCTGAAGAATATGAACGAGGATGGAGTGGTTCATTCGATATTGATGTTGGTTATAAATTTACTAGGAAGGTTAGAGGAGTAACTGAAGAAAGAAATATTGATTTAAATCTGCTTCAGTCTCAGATAATTAAAACTTTAGTAAAAGACTATAAAGAAATATTTAGAATATTTGAGGACTCAGGAAAACTTTATCGAGATTCATCTGACCCAATTATAATTAATTCACCATCTGAAATATTAGATAAAATTGTAGAAGTTGGGAAAAAAGGATTAACGATGCAAAGATATAAGGGTTTAGGTGAAATGAATCCAGATCAATTATGGAGTACTACATTAGATCCAGATAAAAGACTTTTAATGCAAGTCACGATTGACGATGAGGAAATCACAAAAGGTTGGTTTGAAGACTTAATGGGAGAGAATGTCGCTCCAAGAAGAGAGTTTATTGAATCCCGAGCAACAAATGTTAATAATTTAGATATTTAATTAAACCTAATTCTATACAGGTAATTAGCATTTTTTTTCAACCAGTTTTGACTACGTTTCCTATCAACCATTTTTGAATCAACTAAATCCCAAAATTTGTGCCCATGGTTAAACTCAGTTAGATGACAAAGTTCGTGAATGATTATGTAGCTAAGAACATAACTTGGGGCAAAAATTAATCTCCAATCAATGTTGACACTATCTTTGGTGTTGCAAGATCCCCAATAGCTAAATGAATTAGAAATCCTAATCTTTTTAACATGCTTATCTGGAAATTTTTCTAATAAAATACTCTCAGTTAATTCTACAATCTCTGACTTAATCCAATTAAATAAAACTAAACCATGTTTTGTGCTAACTTTACTTGATACAGTGATGTTTTTGCTATCAAACTTAACAGTATTCACCTTATCATTCTTAAATATGAATTTTTTTTCTATACCGTCAATATTTATTGATTTGTCATGTTCTATAATTATTGATGGGATCATCTCAATATGTTGCTTGAAGATCCATTCAATATTATCTTTTGCAAACTGATAGCCACTTTTATAAGTAATATATTTTGGAATGGTAACTAATGCCTGCAAACATTTTTTATCATAAGTAACCTTGTAATTCCTAGAATATTTATTTTTTTTAATTTTTACCGTGATTGAAATATTTTTATATATTATATATTGAATCTGGTGATCAATTTTTTTCATAAACATAAATTATAAGTCAAAAATTTGTTAAATATAATAAATCTATCAAATAATAATCTAGTTGGTTTAAGACTTAGAACATTAAATTTAATTAGATGGATTGCTATATTAGGTCAATATGTGGCAGTGGCAACTGCATTTTTTTGGTTAGAAACAAATTTTAATATTTACCTAGCTTCAATTTGTATTTTAGTCAGTATTATCTTAAATATTATTGTTAGTGTTAAATTCTTACCTGTAAGAACTTTAACTTCAAATGAGACTTTATTTTATTTAATTTTTGACTCAGTTCAGTTAGTTGCCTTACTTTATATTACGGGAGGCCTAACTAATCCGTTTTGTATACTTATCATTGCTCCATTTATAATATCGGCAACATATTTAGATTTATTTAGAACAATGATAATAGGAATTGTTTCAATCTTATTATTGTCATTGCTCGCTTTTTATTATCAGCCAATATCAAGTAATATTTTTGTCTTTAGCAGCTCAGATTTTTCATCATTTCAAATATTTGGTATATGGCTTTCACTTGTTATTTCTCTTGCTTTTATAGGTATCTACTGTTTTAGAGTTGCAGACGAGTCAAGAAAAGTTGAAAGAGCACTTAATGAAACTCAGCTTGCTCTTTCAGATGAAGAAAAAATTTCCGATATGATGAGTCTTACTGCCGCTGCAGTGCATGAATTAGGAACACCACTATCTACTATCTCAGTCATAATTAAAGAAATAGTAAATGAATTAGATTCAGAAGAAAAAAATTATGATGATATTTTATTAATACAATCTCAAATTAAAAGGTGTAGTGAAATTTTAAATCGTCTTCGCCAAGGAGACATAGCTAATGATAATAGTTCTTTTATTAATGAACTAGATTTTCCTAGATTAATTAATGAAATAGTTAAAGATTATGAATTAGATGAAATTAAATTAAATATTAAAATTGATAGTTATTTTGAAAATTCTAATTTTATAATCTCAAGGAAGCCTGAAATAGTTCATAGTTTAAGTAATATTATTGAAAATGCATACCAATACGCAGTACAAAATGTGATGATAAAACTAATTCTTAAGGAAGATGATGTTATTTTAGAAATTACTAATGATGGTGAGGGATTTCCTGCAAATATATTGCCCATATTAGGAGAACCTTATGTTAAAAAAAATGCAAAAAATCATACAGGTATTGGTTTAGGATTATTTATAGCAAAGAATTTAATTAATAAGACTTCAGGAAATATAGAGTTTAAAAATATAGAAAATATAGGCGCTTGCGTGAGAATTATTTGGAAAAAAGATAATCTAATGATATCTCGTTAATTGACATGGAAAATTATAGTAAAGAATTAGATACATTATTATTAGTCGATGATGATGAAATTTTTCGTAAGAGACTTTCGCAGGCTATGGAAAGAAAAGGGTATGCTGTAACTGGATTTGCATCAGTTAAAGAGTCCCTGTCTTATATTAAGATTAATCCACCTAAGTTTGCAGTAATTGATTTACGACTAGAAGATGGAAATGGATTGCAAGTTGTATCAGAGCTTTCAAAATTAAGACAAGACTGTAAAATTGTTATTCTTACTGGATACGGAAATATTCCTACTGCAGTAGCGGCAGTTAAAGAAGGTGCATGTGACTATCTAGCTAAGCCAGCAGATGCCGATGACATTGACGCCTCATTAAGAGCACCTTATTTAGATAAACCTGAACCACCTAAAGATCCTATGTCAGCTGATCGAGTTAAATGGGAACATATTTTAAGAGTTTATGAATTATGTAATAGAAATGTTTCTGAAACTGCAAGAAGACTTAAAATGCATCGTAGAACTCTTCAAAGAATTTTAGCTAAACGCTCGCCAAAATAAATTTAGGCTATTCTTTTAGCAGTGTTAATTACTGACAATTTTTCTACGCCTTCATCAGCAATATCTTGTCCAGCAACTGTATCATCTTCAGCATTTAACTCTTCCATATCAACAAATTCTGCATAAGTAGCTTTAGTTCGGTCTGTAATGATATGTGCCTTAAGCAATGTTTTAACAAGAACTCTGAAAATATTATTATTTTTTTTCATCTCTTCTTTAATTACATCACTTTGATCAATATACTTTTCAAATTCTTGTTGGACCCATTTTGCATCAAGACCAACAGAGGCATAAACTTCTTTTTTTTCAAATGGATTTATTAAGTTAAAAAGTAATTCAACGAATATTTTTTCAGCCCAATCTTCTACTTTTTTGTGTTCACTTTCTGATAATTTCGGAACTGTTCTATCTGCCCAAATCTTTCCAAATTTATGATGAAATGCTTCATCACTCATTGTATATTTTAATAAAGTTTTTAAAACTGGATCATTTGTATCTTCATACGCCATAGCAAAAGCACCCATAGCCAAACCCTCAATCATCATTTGCATTCCAACAATCTTTTTATACACAACGTCTGAAGAAACAATATCATCAGCAACTCTTCCTAGGGTTGGACCAACTTTATATGGAGAGCCCCATCTAGATTCAATATATTTTGTAAAACCAGTCACATGTCTTGCTTCTTCACGTGTTTGATTAGCTGCGTATTCTTGGGCACCAGGATCCCTTAATACATGACACAAACTTGCACTTAACGACAGAGCAGCTTGTTCTCCATGAAGTATTTGAGATAATACAAAACGAAAGCTCTCATTATTTAATTTAATTTTTTGCTTCTCAGTCAATCTTTCTGCAATACTTGGTATAGTTAGCTCTAGACCAAAAGGACCTTTTGGATCAACAATATGTTCATTTTCCAAATCAAAAGGAATATCAAAATCAATATATTTTTTATCAAGAGGATCCCAAAAGTGTTTGTGCGTAGCGCTGATTATCTTATCAAATGCATTAGATCTCTCTCCATATCTCTCTTCATCCATCATAGGAATGAAGTGCTTAGGATTTGCAGCGTTATAAGCAGGATCTTTTGTTAAGGCGTTTTTACCACTTTGAGATGTTTGCCAACTCTCTTTAATCTTATAAAATTTATCTTTAACAATAATTTTTGCAAATTTAAGTTTTTCTGAAGTGCTTGGCATAATTGATAATTTATCTTAAAATTTTCTATTGATCAAACTAATTATATATCAGCATGATATACCTAATTGATTAATTAAAATAAAAAAACAAAGTAAATTCATGTACTTAACCTAAATCTTTTTTAAGATTTATAGTTTAATTCTCTATAAATGAGCTATATCTAGATTATGCTAATTCTTTTGTTCAAGACTTCTATATTTTTTAAGAATAATCAATGTACATAGTTTACTTTTTCTCATATCTTTCGTTGAAATTTAACGACACTCTATATAGCTCACTATGGTTTTAAAAATAGAAAATTTATTCTTTAAATATAGAATGGCAATATTGTCGGCCTTTGTTGCCCTAACTATAATCATGGGGTTTTTTGCATCTCAGCTAAAATTAGATGCAGGTTTTTATAAACAGCTTCCAGGCAATCATAGTTTTATAAAAACATTTTATGAATATGAAGATGCTTTATTTGGCTCAAATAATTTAATTATTGCTGTAAGAAATACAGAAGGTGATATTTTTGAAAAAGATTTCCTAACAAAACTTTTAGAAGTATCTGAGGCAGTAAGATATTTACCTGGTGCTAATCAAGCTTCTTTAACTTCACTATGGACTCCTAATGTCAGAGTACTACGAGTTACAGAAGAAGGCTATGAAGCTACGGCTGTAATACCTGGCAATATTATTCCAGAAGATCTAAATGAATCGGAAATTCAAAAAATCAAAGAAAGAATTTTAACAGGTGGGCATGTTGGAAAAATTGTTTCAAATGATTTTACTTCTGCACTAATTAAGATTGAACTTACTGAATTTGATCCAAGAACAGGTAAACCTCTGGATTATTTATCTTTAGGTAGACTTCTAGATACAGAAGTCAGAGATAAATTTGAAGATGAAAAATATAAGATTCATGTAATTGGATTTGCCAAAATGATATCTGATATTGCAAAAGAAGCCGGTGGGGTAGTTGTCTTTTTTATTATTGCATTTCTTTTAACAGTTTTAGCAGTATATTTTTATTCTAAATCATGGACACTAACTTTTCTGCCTTTGATTTGTTCACTTACTTCACTTGTATGGCAATTTGGAATGCTAAAACTACTTGGTTTTGGTTTAGATCCATTAGCAATTCTTGTCCCTTTTTTAGTATTTGCAATTGGAGTGTCACATGGAATTCAACAAATAAATCAAATTACTAAAGAAGTAATAGATGGTCAGTCTTCAATTCAAGCGGCTAGAGCAAGTTTCTCAAGGTTATTAGTGCCAGGAACTATGGCCTTAGTTACAGATCTCGTTGGTTTTGGAACTTTAGTATTTTTACCTATCGGCATGATTCAAGAATTAGGAATTACCGCTTCAATCGGAGTTGCAATGAAAATTGTAACAAATCTTGTGATGCTTCCACTTGCAGCATCTTATGCAAATTATAGTGCTAGCTTTGTGGTACGAGCAGAAAAAGCAATAACGCAAAGAAGACATGCTATGCGCTTTTTTAGTAAATTAGCTGAGCCAAAAACAGCATTCATAACACTTGGTATCAGTAGTATTTTATTTGTCTACGCAACTATTTTAGCATCTGACAGACACATTGGCGACTTACATGCGGGTGCCCCAGAGTTAAGAGCAGATGCGGTTTACAATATTGATACAAAAGAAATAACGTCGAGATTTAATATAACTTCTGATGTTTTAATCGTAATCATGGAGGTGCCAGAACTTGCATGTAGAATGTATGATGTAATGTCTGTTCAAGATAATTTTCACTGGTATATGGAAAATGTAGATGGTGTAACTGAGGTAATTTCTCTATCAGGTATTGCAAGACAAGCTGCTAGTGGTTATGCAGAAGGTAATCCAAAGTGGAATTATATTCCTCGTCATGACAGGGCTTTGGGGTTTGTAACCAGTATCGCAGATCCTTCAACTGGACTATTGAATGAAAACTGCACAATTCTTCCGGTATATATATTTACGGAAGATCATAAAGCTACCACTATTGAACATGTAATTAATGCAGCAAGAGATTATCAAGATAAGTATCAGCCTTTAGAAGATTCTATTAATTTTCATTATGCATTTCTTCCACCTGAGGGTGAAAAAAAATATCCATCAACACTTGCTAATTATGGACAAGAAATTGATTACGAAAGCGAAGAATTTTCTGAATATAAAGAATTTTCAGAAGACGATTGGATAGATTTTGGATATGAAAATGATTTTAATACAAGATATTTACAAACTCCAAGGCTTTCAGCGCTGTTTCAAGATGAAAATCTAGATCAATATGATACCAAAGAAATAAAAGATATTTATGCTGCACGAACTGCATTGCAAAAGATATTTATAGATAATCCAACCTTAGACGCTGTAACCTATAGGGTAAATGAAACTAATTTTAGACTAGCAAGTGGAACTGTTGGTATTATGCATGCTACGAATGAAGTTATAGAAAGATCTGAGTTACCAATGATGCTATTGGTTTATGGGGTTATAATTTTATTAGTATTTATTACATATCGTGATTGGAGAGCTACAATTTGTTGTACTGTTCCTCTAACGTTTGCAACTATGTTAGGCTATGCCTTTATGGAGGTAATGGAAATTGGGTTAAAGATATCAACTCTACCAGTCATGGTTTTAGCTGTTGGTATAGGTGTAGATTATGCTTTTTATATTTATAATCGACTTCAAACTTATTTAAAGGAAGGACAAGATATCACTGAAGCATTTAAAAATACCTTCGCTAACACAGGCGCTGCAGTAATCTTTACCTCTCTCACTTTAGCAATTGGTGTTTCTACATGGTCATTCTCAGCTTTAAAATTTCAAGCTGATATGGGAATGCTGCTAACCTTTATGTTTATTGTGAATATGTTATGTGCAATGACTACCTTGCCAGCACTAGCAGTAGTATTAGATAAATTATTTCCAAGAAAAACTGGAGTTAAAGCTTCAAAATATTCAATTTTAAATTAGTGCTTATTTAAAGATTAATTCTTTTAATAAAATTTATAAAAAAAACTCTATAGTTTTTTTTACTCAACCCTTGTAACATCTAAATTATGAATACTACAAATCAAAACCTAGATGTTGAAAAAGAAATAGTTAAATCTAAGAAAATAAATTGTGCCGGCATTGGTGGCTCATTAGGTCATCCAAAGGTTTATTTAGATATGGGAGATTTAAATGAAATTAGATGTCCGTACTGTAGTAAACTTTTTATTTTAGAAAATAATTAAATAGTGACGTTAGAAAAAAAACATTTATTTTTAATTGATGGCTCGGGCTACATTTTTAGGGCCTATTATGCTTTACCTCCGCTTTATAGGAAAAGTGATGGTTTGCCAACGGGTGCAGTTAACGGGTTTTGTAATATGCTTTTTAAGCTTATTGAAGATACTAAATCAAATTCAAAACCAACCCATCTTGCAGTTATATTTGACAATGCTAGAAAGACATTTCGTAACGATATCTATAGTGAATATAAGGCTAATAGAGGTGAGCCACCAGAAGATTTAATACCACAATTTCAAATTATAAAAGACTCAGTTAAAGCATTTGGGATCCCATCTATTGAATTAGCTGGGTTTGAAGCTGATGATATAATTGCAACTTACGCAAAGCAAGCAGCTGATAAAGATTGGAAAGTTTCAATTGTTTCTTCGGACAAAGATTTAATGCAAGTAGTAACAAAAGATATCAACCTAATAGATACAATGAAGAATAAATCTATTGGAATAGTTGAAGTCAAAGAAAAATTTGGTGTTGCTCCTGATCGTGTTATTGATGTTCAAGCATTAGCTGGTGATAGCTCAGATAATGTTCCAGGAGCTCCAGGCATAGGATTAAAAACTGCCGCACTATTAATAAATGAATATGATAATTTAGAGAACCTTCTTGAATCTGCAGAAAAGATTAAACAGAATAAAAGAAGGGAAAGTTTAATAAATAATAAAGAATTAATTAAAATAAGTAAGCAACTTGTGACATTAAAAAATGATGTTACAGATATTCAATCGCTAGACACCTTGAATATAACAAATATTAATTATGAAACTTTACTTCCATTTTTACATGATCTTGAATTGTTTAAACTTAAAGAGCGATTAACAAAAAAAAATCCAAATTTACAAAAAATAAATATCATTTCAGAAAAGAAAATATCAAAAGAGAAAATAAATATTAAAAAGATAGAAAAAAACAATGAAGAAAGTTCAGATATCTTTTTGGAAAAAAGTAAATATATATCAATTACAAGTATTAATGCATTAGAGCTATTAATAAAAGATATACGTGATCAGGGCTATTTTGTTTTTGATCTTGAAACCGATTCTTTAGATGTCATCGACGCTAATTTAGCTGGAGTTGCTATATGCTTAGATATTAAAAGATCTTACTATATTCCACTGACACACAAAGATGAACATGGTGAGCTTTTTAAAGAACAGGCTAATTTTAAGGACGCTCTAAAATTACTCAATAATATTTTAAGCGATAGTTCATTACTTAAGATAGGACATAATATTAAATATGATATTGCTGTACTAAAAAAATATAAAATTGAAGTCATCTCATTTGAAGATACAATGTTGATGTCATATATTAATGATGCTGGTAATCATCGTCATGGCATGGATGAACTAGCCAAAGTTCATTTTAATCGAGATACCATAAAATTTAAAGATGTTGTTGGCAGTGGAAAATCACAAATAACTTTTGATTATGTGGAAATTGAAAAAGCTACAGAATATGCGGCTGAAGATGCAGAAATTACATTTAAACTCTATCTTTTACTAAAGAAAAAACTAATTGATGGTAAAAATCTTAGTGCCTACAACTATTTAGAGAAGTCATTGGTACCCTCAATTTTAGAAATGGAAATTAATGGTATAAAGCTTAACACAGAGTATTTAAAATCTTTATCGTCAGAATTTGAAAAAAAAATTAATATTTTAGAAAAAGAAATTTTTAAATTATGTGGAGTTGAATTTAATATAGGGTCACCCAAGCAATTAGGAGACGTTTTATTTAATCAACTTAAACTAACACCACCAAAAAAAACAAAAACTGGAGAGTTTTCAACGGGAATTGAAGTTTTGGAAGACCTTGCCTTTGAAGGCAATAAAGTTGCAGAAGATTTAATTATATGGCGCCAACTATCTAAACTTAAAAATACTTATACAGAAGCTTTGCAAAGTCATATTAATAAAACTACGAAAAGAATTCATACCTCATATGCCATGGCTTCAACTAATACTGGAAGATTATCTTCAAGTGATCCAAATTTACAAAATATTCCAATACGCTCTCCTGAAGGCAGATTAATTAGAAAATCTTTTATTGCAGAAAAAGGATATAAAATTTTATCGGCAGATTACAGTCAAGTTGAATTAAGAGTTTTGGCACACATTGCAAAGATAGAGCCTTTGATAGAAGCTTTTAAAAATGGAGAAGATATTCACGCGCTAACTGCATCAGAGATTTTTGGAACCAGTTTAGAAAAAGTAACTCCAGATCTAAGAAGAAGAGCAAAAGCTGTTAATTTTGGAATTATTTATGGTATTTCAGGTTTTGGCTTAGCCAAGCAATTATCAATTACAAATCATGAAGCAAATAATTTTATTAAAAAATATTTTGATAAGTTTCCTGGTATAAAAAAGTATATGGAAGACACTAAAGCTTTATGCAGAGAGCAAGGATATGTTGAAACTTTATGCGGTAGAAAATGTTTTTTTCCAAAAATAAAAGATAAAAACTTCGCTTATAGATCTTTTCAAGAAAGAGCCGCAATCAACGCTCCTATTCAAGGTTCTGCTGCAGATATAATTAAGCGTGCTATGATTAAAATACATGCAAAAAATATTTCTAATAATGATGATTGTAAGATGCTACTTCAAGTTCATGATGAATTAATTTTTGAGGTAAAAGACAGTAAAATTGATAAATTCCAAACATTGATTAGACAGGAAATGGAAAATGCATTAGATCCACTAATAAGCCTTGATGTACCATTATTGGTAGAATCAAGCTTTGGCAATAATTGGGATGAGGCACATTAAAGTATGTCTGAAACTATAGTAATTGTAACTGGCGGTTTTGATCCTCTGCATTCAGGTCATATAGTTTATTTTCAAGATGCAAAAAAATTAGGTGATAAACTTATTGTTGGAATTAATTCTGATGAATGGCTAGTTAACAAAAAAGGGAGACCTTTTATGTCATTGTCAGAAAGAACTGAAATTATAAAAAATCTTGCTGTTGTAGACGAGGTTGTTACTTTTGATGATCAAGATAACTCAGCTTCAGGAGCAATTAGAGAAGTTTTAAAAAAATATCCAAAGAATAAAATTTTATTTGCTAATGGTGGTGACAGGACCTCTGGAAATATATTAGAGATGGATGCATTCAAAGATCAAACAAATGTTGAATTTGTATTTAGCGTTGGAGGAGATTTTAAGAAAAACTCTTCTAGTTGGATTCTTGAGGAATGGAAATCGCCAACTGTAGAAAAGCCATGGGGAGCATTTAAAGTTCTTGATGAAAAAAAAGAATATAAGATTAAAGAGTTAGTTGTAAATCCTGGAACCAGATTAAGTCTTCAATCTCATAAGAAGAGAGAGGAAACATGGTTTGTTTTAGAGGGTGAAGCTACGGTTACAATTAATGAAGATGTCTTTACCAAAATAAAGAATGAAACAGTTCATATTCCACAAGGCGCTAAACACCGACTCGAAAATAAACATGATAATATTTTAAAGATCATTGAAATTCAAACGGGTACATATTTTGGTGAAGATGATATCACAAGATATGAGGATGATTTTGATAGAACTTAATAATAGATTTTATTAGATAATGTGCATAGACTAAATATTCTATGAAAACTAGATCGCCATACTTTTATTTACTTATATTTTTATTTTTAAATGTACTCAATTTTATTGATAGAAATATCTTGTTTGCATTTGGAAATGAAATAAAGGCAGACTTTAATTTAACTAATACTCAATGGGGCTTAGTTAGTGGTATCGTATTTTTATTTTTTTATGCAACTTGCAGTATATTTATTGGAGCATTGGGGGACAGATTAAGTAGAACTAAAATAATAGCAATTGGATTACTTTTATGGAGTTCAATGACTGCATTAACGGGCATGGCTAAAAATGTATCTTTATTATTTTTATCTAGAGCATTTATAGGTGTTGGTGAATCTTCTTTAACACCTAGCGCAATGTCGATGCTAAGCGATGTATTTCCTAGAGAGAAGCGTGGTATGGCAGGCGGCATTTATTACTTTGGTATTCCGTTAGGAGTTGGGCTGGGTTTTTTAATCCAAGCAACTCTTGGACCTATTTTTGGCTGGAGGAAAATATTTATAGGGCTCGGTGTTATAGGTGCCCTAGTAAGTATATTTATTTATTTTTTAACTGAGCCGATACGAGGTGAGATTGATGGAAAACAAAATCAAGAGAAAAGTTCTTCACTTAAAGACAGTTTAAAAGACACTTATAAAGCCATTACCTCATCTAAGTCTCTTTTTTTCGTAATCTTAGCTGGAACACTTAACAACATCCCAATTGGCGTAGGAAGTTTTGATTCAATCTGGGCTGTTCAAGAAAGAGGTTTTACAGCTGTGGAATATAACAGTTTATTTGGATTGTATTTTATAATTGGAGGTGGCATAGGAACTATTGTTGGGGGTTATTTATCTGACTTACTAGGTAACAAATTAAAAGGTGGTCCAATGCATTTTTTATTTTATTCTTATTTAATTATGACACCTATTATTATTTTATACAGGATAGTGCCTCCCGATAGTATTTGGTTTTATATTTCATTATTTTTTATATCTATAAATATCTCTTTTTTTTATGGAGCTGTATTTTCTACTATTCAAAATTTAACTTCTACTAAAATAAGAGGCACAGTGATTGGACTTTGGGTATTAAGTGTTAATATATTCGGTATTGCCTTAGGGGCGTTCTTAACAGGTTTTTTTGCAGATAATATATTTAATAATTATCAAGAACCTCTAACAATAACAATGATAGTAATGGGTGGTTTTGGTGTATTAGCTATGATTTGTTATTATTTAGCTGGAATTTGGTATAGAGAAGACCTTGCGAAAGTTAATAAAGATATTAACTAATTATTGGTCCAGATGATTTGATATTCTCATCAACATCTGACTCAAACTTTTTAAAGTTCTCGATAAACATATTAATAAGCTTATTAGCTTGTAGGTCATAAGCTGTTGGATCTGACCATGTATTTCGAGGGTTTAGAATAGTTTTTTCAACACCATTAACTAATAGAGGAACCATAAAGCCAAAGTTTGCATCTTTTCGCATTTCAATATTAGATAAATTTCCTGATAGTGCTTCATTTAAAAGGTGTCTAGTGTTCTTAATTGAAATTCTTTCACCAACTCCATACACGCCACCGGACCAACCAGTATTTACTAGCCAGCAATTAACATCGAATTCTGATATTTTCTTTTTTAATAGATTTCCATATTCAATAGGGTTACGCGGCATAAATGGCGCACCAAAACAAGTTGAAAAAGTAGCAGTTGGCTCAGAACTTAATCCCATTTCAGTACCAGCAACTTTTGCGGTATAGCCAGATAAGAAATGATACATTGCTTGTGCAGGAGACAGTTTTGCTATTGGTGGCAGAATTCCAAATGCATCTGCAGTAAGCATTATAATATTTTTTGGATGAGAAGTTTTTCCTGACAATGTTACACCAGGTATAAAGTCTAATGGGTAAGCTCCTCTTGTATTTTCAGTTATTGAATTATTATCAAGGTCTAGCTCTCCATCATCATTCATTATTACATTTTCGATAACACTATTTTTCATTTGCGTAGTTGCGAATATTTCCGGCTCAGCCTCTTTGGACAACCTTATTAATTTAGCATAGCAGCCACCTTCAAAATTAAACAAACCCTCGTCTGACCAGCCATGTTCATCATCACCTAGTAACGATCTATTTGGGTCAGCACTTAAAGTAGTTTTACCTGTACCTGACAGGCCAAAAAAAACAGCTGAGTCACCATCTTTGCCCGTATTTACTGAACAGTGCATTGGCATAGTATTTTTATCAGGTAAAAGATAATTTAATAATGTGAAAACAGATTTTTTAGTTTCGCCAGCATACTGTGTTCCTCCAATTAATATAATTTTCTTATCTAAATTAATCGCAATAACAGTTTCGCTATTTATTCCATAAGTTGAGGGATCTAATTTTAGATGAGGAAAGTTAATAATTGTAAATTCACTTGAATAATTTTCTAATTCTTTTTCTGTTGGACGAACTAACATATGACGAGAAAATAAACCATGCCAAGCAAATTCAGTAATTATTGTTACTGGTAGTGTAAATTCTCTATCGGCACCTCCAAAAAGATCATGAACATAAAGATCTTTTTCCTGAGCGTAAGCTTCGAAAGCTTTTAAAATTTTATTAAAATTATCTTCACTAATTGGAACATTTGTTTCACCCCAATGAATTTTATCTTGAGATGTTACCTCTTTAACAAAAAACTTATCATTTGCTGAACGTCCTGTTTTTTCACCAGTAGTTACAACTAACGCTTCGTATTTAGAGGCCTTACCCTCACCGTTAATTAAAGCAGCATTAAACAGTTCGTCCGCACTAAGATTTCGTCGGACGTTTGCGGTAGCTAGAATCTTATTATTTATTGGATTTTCCATAAATTAGAAGAAACAATAAAACATATAATGAATATTTTGTTAAGGTAAAATATGACTAATTTCAAAAAAAATGGGTATAATGGAGTTATTACATATGTTTGATTTAAGTCGAACTAATGCCTTAAATTAAACATTTTTAATCGACATAGTATAAATATGAATGTGAAAAATAAGCCACTTATTGCCTTAGTAGATGATGATAGGAATATTCTTATGTCCATGGAAGAACTTCTTAAAAAAGAGGATTTTAATATTCACACTTACAGCGATGGTCAATCGGCCTTAAATAGTTTTTTTAAGCACCCACCAGATATTGCAGTTATTGATATTAAGATGCCAAGAATGGATGGCTATGAATTATTTAAAAAGATAAGAGAAAAATTAACAATTCCAGTAATATTTTTAACATCTAAAGATAAAGAAGTGGATAGACTTCAGGGTTTAATGCATGGAGTAGATAATTATGTAACTAAGGGTGGAAATCTAACTATTCAAATTTTGATTGAAACTATCAAAAATACTTTAAAAACTATTCAAACTATTTCTGATAAAAATGAAAACAGTAAAATAATTGTTCATAATGAGCTACGGTTAGACATTGAAAGGCAAGAGTGTGAATGGAAAGAAATTTTGTTACAAGATCCATTAACCACTACAGAATTTAAGATTATACATGAATTAGTAATAAGACCTGGAATTGTAAAAACTAGAGAAAGACTAATAGACATCACCTATAATGATGAAATTGATGTAGATGATAGGACGATTGATAGCCATGTTAAGCGAATTAGAAAGAAGTTTAAAAAAATTGATCCGGAGTTTAATTCAATACACACCCTTTATGGGGCAGGATATCAATGGAAATAGTTCTAAATATTTATTAGAATAATGTCATTTGAACAGTCTCTTTAAAAAATTTTTATTTTATAATTTTATAGGCCTTGGTCTAATTGCAGCTATAGTATTTTCAACTCTTCAACTTTCTCAAAAGAATTTAGTAGATGAGAGAATTCACGAAATAAAGAATCATGCTTTGCTGGTTGATAAATATCTTACTCTAAATGATTATTCAGAGAATATACTAGATTCACTTCAAGATTTTAGAGTAATAAAAGAAATTAATTCAATACTAGAAAATAAAAATATTTCGATAATCATATTAGATAAATACAATAAAATATTATTTGATTCAAAGGGCTATGATCTAAATGAGGATGCTTTTCAATTTAAGAGTTATGTCACATTGGGAGATGTAGAGGAAAGCTCAATTGTAACTAATAGAAAAATAGAAATTCTAGGACGTACTTTCATAAATAAAAATGCTTTTAAGCTAAGGTTTACAGAAGCTGTCAATGGAACTGACCAAGACTTTATAATCAAATCAAATGATACTTTTCAAAAAGGACAGATAGAAATTATTTCTATAAGGCTATTTTCAAATTATAATCAAGATATTTATATTGTTGCCTATGAAGATAATAGGGATATTCAGAAAGTGATTGATGATAATAGAACAAGTATTTTAATTGGAGCTATCCCAATTATGCTAATCCTCCTTTTATTTTCAATATTTTTATCATCCATAGTTATTTCACCAATAAAACAACTAGCAGATTCTGCAAAAAATATTCAAACAAAAACAGGATCTACTTCTAAAATTATTAATTTGAATAAAAGAAAAGATGAAATTGGAGATTTGTCTAAAATACTTGCCGAAAAAGTTGAGAACTTAAAAGATAAGATAGCGGAAAATGAGGAGTACTCAGCTGACTTAATGCATGAAATAAGAAATCCACTTACTTCAATAAAAATGGCCACAGAAGTTATGAGCAATGGTAATACTAGTAGTCAAGGCAAATTTATTGCGGCTATTCAGAATGATGTTGCAAGGATTGAAGCAATCATAACTGACTATTCGATTATGATGAAAGATGAAGCTTCGATGTCAGATTTAAAAAATGACAAAATTGATATTCAAAACTTACTAGAAAATATTATTTTAGAATATAGTGATATTAATAATAAAAACTTAGATTTAAAGCTAATCAAAAGTGATAATATTAGAAGTAATATTTTCGTAAATGGACATGAAGAATTTATTAAACGAGCACTACACAATATTTATGATAATGCTATTTCATTTTCACCAAATGATAACGTAATTGAAACATCTATTAGTCTAGCATCAAGTTATCTTACAATTACAATTTCCGATAATGGTCCAGGTATTGAGGAACTAAATACAGAAAATATATTTAATCGATTTTATACATTACGAGAACCTAGTGAGGACAGAACATCCACTCATTCTGGTTTAGGTCTACATATTACAAGACAGATTATTGAGGCTCACAAAGGAAATATTAGAGCAGAAAATAGAATTATGAGTGGCAAACAATACGGGGCTAAGTTTATTGTCAATCTTCCCATAGTTATTAAAAATTAAGTATTGAAATAATGTAGTACACGATTTAAATACATATTATTCAAATCATACTGGAGTTAATTAATGACTGATAATCAAGACTATAAAGTAGCTGACATGTCTCTTGCAGACTGGGGCGATAAAGAAATAGCTATTGCAGAAACCGAAATGCCAGGATTAATGGCCTTAAGAAGTGCTTACGGTAATGATAAACCACTAAAAGGGGCAAGAATAATTGGTTGTCTTCATATGACAATTCAAACTGCAGTTTTAATTGATACATTAATTGCACTGGGTGCGGAAGTTAGATGGTCATCTTGTAATATTTTTTCAACTCAAGATCAGGCTGCTGCTGCTATTGCAAGAAAAGGTATCCCTGTTTTTGCATGGAAAGGTGAAACAGAAGACGAATACTGGGAATGTATTGAAAAAACAATAAATGGAAAAAAAGATTGGATTCCAAATTTACTATTAGATGATGGTGGTGATCTTACCGATCACATGCATAAAAAATATCCAGAGATGATGAAAAATATTAAAGGGGTTTCTGAGGAAACAACTACAGGTGTTAAATCATTAAAAGAAATGGTAGCTAAAGGCGAACTAATGATTCCTGCAATTAATGTGAATGATTCAGTTACTAAATCAAAATTTGACAATCTTTATGGTTGTCGCGAAAGTTTAATTGATGCAATTAAAAGAGCAACAGATGTAATGCTTGCAGGCAAAACATGCATAGTTGCTGGGTTTGGAGATGTTGGTAAAGGAAGTGCTGCGGCTTTAAAAGGCCAAGGTGCCAGAGTGTTAATCACAGAAGTAGACCCTATTTGTGCGCTTCAAGCAGCGATGGAAGGCTACCAAGTTGTCAATATGGATGACGCTGTTGCTGATGCTGACATTGTAGTGACTGCAACGGGGAATAAAGACATCGTAACCATTGATCATATTAGAAAAATGAAAGATAGATCGATCTTATGTAATATTGGACACTTTGATTCTGAAATTCAAATTGATGCATTAAGAAATCATAAATGGCATAACGTTAAACCTCAGGTTGATGAAGTTGAGTTTCCAGATGGAAAAAGAGTTATTGTTCTTGCTGAGGGACGTTTAGTGAATCTTGGTTGCGCAACGGGTCATCCAAGTTTTGTTATGAGCGCGTCTTTTACAAATCAAGTGCTTGCACAAATAGAGCTATGGGAAAATACTGATAAATATAAAAATGATATTTATGTGCTACCAAAACATCTTGATGAAAAAGTTGCTATTCTTCATTTAGATAAACTTGGTGTAAAATTAACCAAATTATCTAAAGAACAAGCAGATTATATTAATGTTGATCAAGCAGGACCATTTAAGCCTGATGCTTATCGTTACTAGTTTGTAAATTAATGGTACAATCTTATTATGATTGTTCTAAAAGAAGAAGATACTCGTAAAGTTGCAAACAAATTTGCCAAATCAATCTCGAAAGACTGCATAATCTGCCTTAATGGCGATCTTGGTGCTGGTAAAACAACTTTTTCAAGATATCTAATTCAGACAATTATAAAAGATAAAAAAGTTTCTGGAGAGATTCCAAGCCCTACCTTTTCATTATTACAGACCTATAAAAACAATAATTTTATTATTAACCATTATGATTTTTATAGACTTGAAAATAGTGATGATCTAATTGAACTTGATTATGGTAATTCAATTACTAAAGGTATTTGTATTATAGAGTGGGCAAATAAGTTTCCTGAAGCTTTACCAGTTAATCGAATAGAAATTAATATTGACTTAATAAGTAAAAACAAAAGATCAATAAACTTTATTTTTTTTGGAAACACAGACAAGAAAGAATTTAAGTGGTGCCAAGAATAAATCAAATAGAAGACTTCCTAAAAAGTAATCGGATTGAAATTAAAAATTTAATACCTATTAAAAATGATGCGTCGTTTAGAAAATATTTTAGAATAGATAAAAAAATATTAATGGATGCCGACCCAACTTTGGGAGAAGATGTTAGCTCCTTTATAAATATTAATCATCTATTGAATGAGTTTCAATTAAATGTCCCAGAAATATATTCTATTGATAAAGAAAATGGTTTTTTATTATTAGAAGATTTGGGTGAAGATATATTTTCAAAAATATTAGATAATAAAAATGAGGAAAAACTTTATAAACAAGCAATTGAAATCTTAGCGGAAATACATAAAAAAGATTTAAATGAATTCAATTATTGTATATTACCAAAAAAGTATTCAATTGAAAAATTATTACAAGAGAGTCAGCTTTTTATAGATTGGTATTTAAAAAAATTTTTAAAGTTAGATATTTCCAAATCTGAAATTAAAGATTTTTCAGATATAATTAGTAAAATTTTCGCTTCATTAGACCCTAAACTAGAAAAATTAGTTCTTAGAGATTATCATGTTGATAATCTAATTTTGCAAAGTTCGAAAGTAGGTTTAAAACAGGTTGGTATTCTCGATTTCCAAGATGCAGCAATTGGACAATCTAGTTATGATTTAGTTTCAATTATAGAAGATGTAAGAAGACCAATTACTGAAGATTTAAAGACTAGCTTAATTGATTATTTTATTGATCTAACTGGATATGATTACAATAATTTAAAAAATGAGCTAGCTTTTTACTCAGTACAAAGAAATCTAAAAATTCTAGGAATTTTTTGTAGATTAAGCATAAGAGATAACAAGCCTAATTATATGTCATACAATAATAATGCATGGAAATTTATTGAATCTAATCTAAATAATTCTATTATGAAAGACCTTCAAAAATGGATTAAAAAAATCCTACCACATGAAAAACAATAAAATAGACACAGCATTAATATTGGCAGCAGGTTTTGGTAAGCGGATGCTTCCATTAACAAGCAATACCCCCAAACCACTAATTAAAATTAAGAATAAACCGCTTTTACAATATTGTATTGATAACCTAGAAAAATCAGGCATTAAAAATATCCTTATTAATGTTCATTATGAGTCAGAACAGATAACAAGTTACATTAAACAATTAAACCGAAATTTTTTGATTTCTGATGAAACAAAAAAACTATTAGATACTGGGGGAGCTATAAAAAAAGCCTTCAGACTTATAAAAGTTAAAAATATGTTAGTTATGAATAGTGACGTTATGTGGAATAGCCACTCGGTAAAATCTATCCAATCTTTAGTAGATAATTTTGATTTTAAAAAAATGGATTCTTTGCTACTTACTACAAAAATAGAAAATACCTCTGGTTATTCTGGGGCTGGTGATTTTATAAAAAATAAAAACAATCAATTACAAAGGTTTAGTAAAAATACACTGAATAAGCCATTAGTATTTTGTGGCCTTCAAATTGTTAATAGGAGACAATTTGATGGGTATCGTGGTAATGTATTCTCAACAAATAAAATTTGGGATCAAAATATTAAACAAAAAAAACTATATACTTTTGTTACGAATAAAAAATTTAATCATGTAGGCACAAAAGAATCTGTTATAAAATTAAACAAATGAATCATCTTAAGAAAATTTTATGTATAATTATTTTTATACTTCCGATTACTACATATGCTGAGATAAATTTAGCTAACTTTGTTATTCGTAATCATGAGGTAAATCAGTTGCCAACTGTTGGCAACAGTAATGCTGAATACACGATTGTAGAATTTTTTGATTATCGTTGTGGTTATTGTGCAAAGCAAGCAGTAGATTATACAAATATATTGAAAACTAGAGACGACATAAAAATAGTTTATTTAGAATTTCCTATTTTTGGAGGTATCTCTGATACTGCAGCAAATATTGCTTTAAAAGTATGGAATGATAATCCAGACTTATATTTTCCTATCCACAATGGATTCATGACTCTTGGCTCTTCAATGAATAAAGCAAATATAATTACGTTGTTAGATGAAAATGGACTTAAAGGTAAAAAGCTATATAATTTTGCCGAGACTCAGCCATTCGATAAGATAATCCAAATGAATAAAAAACTAGCTAAAGAGCTTGGTTTAAGAGGAACACCAGCATCTATAATTAATAACACAATGATTCCCGGTTATGTTAAAGAGGAAAAAGTTATTGGGTTGATTGATGAGATAAACGCCCCAAGTTAGGCCAATTCTCATCCCTTGAAAAAGTAGTAAATAATTATTATCTTTATAGTATGGACAAAGCAAAATTTGAAATAGGCCAGATAGTCAAACATAGATATTTTGACTTTAGAGGAGTTATTTTTGATGTGGATCCGGAATTTGATAATACGGAAGAATGGTATCAATCTATTCCAGTTCAAGTTCGACCAAAGAAAGATCAGCCATTTTATCATTTATTGGCCGAGTCGCCTAGTCAGCCTTCTTATATTGCTTATGTTTCACAACAGAATTTACTTAAAGAAGAAATTCCAGAACCTGTAGTTCATCCATTGGTAGAAGAAATATTTACCGGAATAGAGGATGGAAAATATATCTCAAGAGCTAAAAGTAATTAAATATAGTGAAAAATCTAGTTAAACCTTTTATTGATTACGGCCCAATACTTGTTTTTTTTATTTTCTTTTTCAAAACAGGTGAAATCCAAGGTGCAATTATTCCCTTGATGGTAGCTAGTGTTTTAGCAATGGGACTTTCATATATTTCAGAACGAAAAATTCCACCCATGCTTCTTTTTAGCTCAATTTTAATTTTAATATTTGGATTTTTAACAATATATTTTGATAACCCAATCTTTATTAAATTTAAAGTAACTTTAGTAAACTTAATTTTTGCTTCAATATTGTTGATAGGTCTTTATTTTAAAAAGCCCTTAATAAAAAACCTTATGAGTTCATCTTTAAATTTAAATGAACCGGCTTGGCATAAATTAACTTTTAGATGGGCTATGTATTTTATATTTTTAGCTACCTGTAATGAATTTGTTTATAGGAATTTTTCAGATACAGTTTGGGTAAACTTTAAATTATTTGGAATCATGGGGTTATCAATATTATTTATTCTGTCTCAAGTTATGTTTATTCAAAAAAACATCCAGGAATAAATAATTTAAAAAGGTTGATCACCTACGATTGCAATCCTATCCATTATACGCTCATGACCTAGTCCTCGACCCGGATAAAAATCAGCAATTGCATAGTGCTGAGTGCATCTATTGTCTAGAATTGCGACTGCATTTTCAGTCCATTTGAAACGACATGACAAATCAAGTTTTTCTTGATGTTTAAATATTTTTTCAAGTAAAGCATCACTTTCTTTTTTTGGAAGACCAATAATTTTTTTTGTATATGTAGGGTTTACATATAATATTTTGTTTCCAGTTTCAGGATGTATTCTCACAATTGGGTGTTCATTAGAATATTTTTCACCAATATTTCCATTACTTTCCATTTGAGAATAATCTTCAACAAAAAATTTTGATCCATTAGAAGTATGTAATGCATTTTTATTTTCAACTATATCTTTAATATCTTGATCTAAAGTTTCCCAAGCAAGCTCCATATTTGAAAACACAGTATCTCCACCAACAGGTGGAATTTTAATTGATCTTAGAATAATAGTTTTACATGGTGTTACATCATAACTCACATCACTATGCCAGCCTTCACCCCATTGGTTTTTTTCATTTGCTGCTTTTACGATCCTAGTTATTTGAGGAAAATCATCCAAGCCTTTAACATAGGCATGTTCTTCTACTGGGCCAAATAAGGATCCAAGTGACATTAATTCTTCAGAGCTAATATTTTGATCTCTAAAAAAAATTACTTTATGCTCTAAAAGTAAAGTATTTAATTTTTCAAAATTATCTTGTGTAATTGTATTAAGATTAAAACCAGAAACTTCTGCTCCGAGGGCACCAGATAAAATATTTATTTCCATATTTAAAACTTAAATATTTAGATGAATTTGTCATCTTTTATTATTGAAAAAATTAACACCTTTAAAAAATTAGGTATCTTCGGTGTCTCTAAACTGATCAATAATTTTATATGAAACAAAACCTAATACTATTAAGCCTCCAAACATTTCAGTATTACCTGGTATTTCTCCTACACCTAACCAAGCCCAAATAGGAGCCAGAATAGGTTCCATTAGTAAAAACAAAGCAGCTCGATGAGGGGGTATATATCGTGAACCAATAGTTATTAACATAAAGCCTATGCCAACTTGGAATGCTCCCATGAAGAGACATAATATTAGGTCATGAGTTGAAATATCAAAACTAGCCATAAATATGAAACCAATTAATGAAGAAAATACACCGCCTAAAAAAGTTGCTGGCATAAAATCAATATGTGAGTTGTAATTTAAGATTGTTAATTGAAAAGCAAAACCAATAGGAACACCAAGTATTATAAAATTGCCTATATAATTATTAGAGTCCATGCCGCCTGAAAACATTATTGATATACCAATCATTGAACCTGCAATAGCAATAAAAGTTTTTCTACCTATTTTACGTTTTAAGAAAAAATAAGAACAAATTGCCGCAAACAACGGCCCAGTACTCATTATGAATACAGCATTTGATACTGTAGTTGTGCTCATGCCCCACACAAAGCATGTGTTACTAAAACCAAGTATGATTGCTATTAAAATACCATTATAGCCAATATTACGAAATGCTTCTGGCGTTTTTTTCTTATATTTAATAAAAACGTATAAAAGTATAGCTAAGCTAAATGTGATAGATCTATACCCAGTTATCTGCCATGCACTGGAAGACTCCATAAATCGTATAATTACTCCACCAAAGCTTAGAAATACTCCTGCAAATATTAATGCAAGAGCGCCGAGTGTTTCATTATTATATTTCATTTAAATTACAATTATTGTAGCTTTAAGATCTATTAAAACCTGGCTCTAGTAAATACATTTAATAATTTGGAAAGATATATCGTGCATAAAATATTACTGATTATAATACTTATGTTTTCGGCTGTTTCCTGTAGTGAGCAGCAGGCATCAAGTGATAAAGAAAGAGGTTTAAGCACTGATCATGCTAAGGAATTTCAAAAACAAATTATAAAAATTGAAGATAATATATATGTTGCAATAGGGTATGCTTTAGCCAATGTTATAATGATAGTTGGTGATTCAGAGAATATAATAGTTGATACTACCGGTAGCGAAGAAGCGGCACAGATTGTAAAAAAAGAACTTAATAAAATTTCAACAAATCCAATTAATAATATTATTTATACTCATAATCATCCTGACCACATTGGTGGAGCTACAATCTTTGCGAGCAGTTTAGATGCAAATATTTATGGCCAAGAAAACATACTTTATAATATTGATAATATTTCAACGATAATTCGGCCAATAATATATGAACGATCCGCACGTCAATTTGGAATTCCACTAGATAAAGAGGATATTGTTCATCAAGGTATAGGAGGTTTTTTAGAAATAAATGCCGATACTACTAGTGGTTTACTTCGTCCAAACGTTACTTTTGATAAGAGTCTAAATCTTAATATCAATAATATCCAAATAGAGTTAGGCCATGTTCCTGGAGAAACGGACGATCACCTATATGTGTATCTTCCTGAAAAAGAAGCTGTAATGGTAGGAGATAATTTTTATAGATCTTTTGCTAACCTGTATGCAATAAGAGGTACCAAGTATAGAAATCCAATGGAGTGGGTTTATAGTTTAGATAAAATTAGATCATTAAATGCAAAGTATTTAGTGCCAAGCCATAGTCGACCTGTAGTTGGTAAAGAAAATGTATATAATGCTCTTACAGATTATAGAGATGCCATACAATTTGTTCACGATCAAACTGTCAGATACATAAATAAAGGTCTTTTACCAGATGAGATAGCAGCACAGATTGAATTGCCATCTCATCTACGATCTTCACCTTACTTACAAGAATTTTATGGTTCTATTAGTTCTTATGTCAGGTCGATTTTTGTTGGCTATATTGGTTGGTTTAATGGGAATATTACTACATTGCACCCAATGAGTGCCGAAGATAAAGCAGCTAAAATGATTGAATTGGCAAGTAAGCAAACAGATTTACATGAAGCCGCACAACTTGCGTTAGACAATGGTGAGTATCAGTGGGCTATGGAGTTAACAGATTCACTCATCGCGTTAAATAATGAAGATCAAAAAGCCAAAGATATAAAAGCTTATGCTGCAGATAAGTTTGCTTTAACACAAACAGCTTCGAATGATTATTATTTTTATAAAACTGTTGCAGGTGAACTTAGAGGTGACTACGAAGTATATTTTAGAGATGTCAAAGCAACACCTAAGCAGCTTCAAGCTATTCCTATGAAGTCAATTATAAAATCATTACCAGTAAATCTTAACGCAAAAAAGACAATAGATATTAATAAAAAAGTGATGTTTAAATTTACTGATATTGATGATGTTTTTGTTCTAAATATTCGTCGTGGTGTTGTTGAGCTGGGTTACAGTCAGATTAGTGATGCAGACTTAATAGTTAAGACAAGCCAGCATGAATTAAAAGAAATATTAGCAGGATTAAAAAATATAGCACAAATTTCTCTGGCACTTACAGACGGCTCAATAGAAATTGAAGGTGGACGACTCAATTTTTTGAAAACTTTAAGTTATTTTACAGACTAAACATATGGGACAAAGATCATTTTTAATATTAGGAACGCTTGGCTTAATCCCATTTGTGGTTATCTTTGCTGCATACTTTATTTCACCACCCGAAGAAAAAGTTTATGAATTTCTAATTTATCTATTTATTGCTTATGCTGCAATAATTGCCTCATTTCTTGGCGGTATACAATGGGGTATGATTATTTCTAGAGCTGATTTACTATTTAATATCGGATTTCCACTTACAATGTCAGTTGTCCCAGCTCTTCTTGCATGGAGTGCATTGCTAGTACTTCACTCATTAACTTTCTCTCTTACACTAATTATTGCTTCTTTTGTATTTGCAACTATAACTGATTTTTATCTTTATAATAAAAAAGCAACTCCGTATTGGTTTTTAAATATGCGGGTTCCCTTATCAGTATTAGTAGTTGTCTTAACTTTTATTCTTTTGATACAGTAAAATAACTAAAAATAAAGTCGCTGTAGAAACCAATAAAAACCAAGGCCAGAAACTAAAATCATTGAAGTTTTTACTAGATACTCATACTTTTCCGATTTTAAAATTTTATATAAGAATGATGTAAGCCCTATCAATATTAATAAAAATACAATTTGTCCTATTTCAACGCCTACATTAAATCCAAATAAAGCACTTAAAATATTAGATTGATTAAAATTAGAATTAAATAAAAATGCACCAAAGCCAAAGCCATGAATTAATCCAAATAAGCTAGTAACTATTATTCTAAAGACTCCACTATTTTCAATTGTTCTTATTATTCCAAAATAGCCAAGAGTCACCAGTATTAATGCAGCAATCGTTATCATTGAAATAGGTATTTCTAAAAATAATGAGCTTAATCCAACAAAAGTTAAAATTCCTATTAGGATACCTAATATTATATTGGATGATTTAATATCTTTCATCATATATTCTGCAGCAATAAATAAAATCGTAAATCCAATAAGAGCCTCAATCATTAAAGTATTTGGTATAACAATATTTAAAGCAACTAACGCAAGAGTAATGCTATGCCCAATAGTGAAACCCGTAATCACAAACAATAATTGTTTAAAGTTTTTAACAAGAATAAATAAACCTAACAAAAATACGAGATGGTCCAGACCTGTTAAAATATGAATTATTCCAGAGTAGATAAAGTTACTTAAGCTAGATATGAAGTTAGTCTCTTCACTTTCGCTTAATTTCTCCAGCAATACTGTTTGATCATTATAAAATAAAGCTTTTTCAAAAATTTGATTATTTTTCTTTATCCTACTTAAGTGCACATGACTTTGTGCAATATCAAATAGTACATTATTTACTATTTTTATTGCATTTGAAGCATCGCACAAATATGAAAATTCAATAGTAAGATATTCTTTTTTACCAGCTACTAACTCTGCCTGTTCTTCAATTTTACATTTATTGCCAGAATTTAATACTGATATTCTTGGTTTAAAATATTCTAAGAAAACCTCACCTTCTGATAATTTTTCTTCTTTTCCAAGCTCTTGAAAACTATCAATCTGTAGTACTCGAGTTGCTTCTAATTTTAAGATAGTAAAAGTTGCAGAAATTTTATTATTAACAATATTCCAGTTTGAATAAGATTCGCTAAAATAATGCGCAGAACTGATATTACTAAATATAATTAATATTAAAGATAAGAAAAAAACTTTTCTCATTCTAGTTCATATTTAGTTATTGAAGCTCTTGATTTTAAAAAATCTATATATTCAAGAAAAGATTGGTCATCTTGATAATTTTTATAATCAAATAACACCTGTTCTTTAAAATCGTTAAAATTTGTATCATTTATTTGGATTTGCTTTAATTCATTCATTTGTAAAATATAAAAACCATTATTATAAAAAATTGGTTCACTGATAGACCCTGAACTCATTTCTTTTATATTTTTACAATTACTAGGTCCTAAATATTTAACACAGTCTTTATATTTCATAAATTGTTCAGGTATTGGTAAAAATTGAGAATTAGAAAATAATTTTTTTGCAGATTTAAAATCATTTGTATTTATATAATTTTGAATTGTATCTAATTTGTCTTGATGTAGCTGTAAATCATAATCACTACCCAACATTGCCGAATCTTGACTTTGAGATTTAATAAAAATAGCATCTATTTTGAATTCAACTTCAGATTTATATCTACCAATATTATCTTTAAAATAATTTTGTAAAATATCATCAGATGGATTTGAATTATTTAATTGGAGTATAAATTCTATAATTTGTTCAATTAGGACTTTTCGTACTTGAATATCTTGTTGGTGTAACTTTAATTCTATGGCTCTTTGCACAAGAAGTTCTTCTTCGATCATTCTTTCAAGAACCAAATTAATTAATTCCTGATCTTTATCAGCCTTAAAATCAGCACCCAAAGTAACCGCATATTTTAAAAATTGATCTTCATTGATGTACTGATCATTTACTTTGGCTATAGCATTATTATTTGAAAAAGATTTATCACTTTGACTATAAAAAATATCAAACCCTAAAATCAATAATCCGATTATTAGTGAGATTAAAAAGAGGTAAAAGTTCTTATTATTAGTCATTTATTTGATTTACATTTAAAGTTTATCATATAGCCTAATTTTTATAAAAATTAGGACATTATGAGCATAAAACGTATCATTTTATATTTTGTATCGCTAGTCCTGTTGTTTATTTTTTCAGTCCTATTTGTTATTAATTTTACATTATTTAGTGAAGATCTCGGGCCAGGAGAAATAACTGGAGCTGCTAACTCAAATGAGTTTATAGAAGATAAATTTGATAGACAAAGTGTTGCAAAAAATGATCTTGATGTTTCATTAAGTAAACAAATTTTATTTGGCGACTTACATGTTCACTCTACATTTTCTGCTGATGCGCACCAAGGCAATTTACCAATTGTAGGTGGAACAGGTGTTCATCCAGTTGCTGATGCGTGTGATTTTGCTCGGCATTGTTCGGCTCTAGATTTTTGGGCTATAACTGATCACGCAGAGGCATCAACTCCAAAGCGATGGCAAGAAACAAAAGAGACAGTTAGAAAATGTAACGCTCTATCAGTAGATAAAGAAAATCCAGACTGTGTGGCTTTTCTTGGTTGGGAATGGACGCAAGTAGGGGCTACTAGAAATACCCATTGGGGACATCACAATGTAATTCTTAAAGATGAAGCAGATGAATTGCTACCCCCAAGAGCAATTGCCTCTAAAAGTGTAGCGCGGAATGCTCTTCTAAATAATGCACCTGAGTATCCAAATTCATTATTTCCATTAATAGATATTAAAAACTTTAAAAATTATAATGATTTTAGAAGATATATTTCTGAAACAAAAAAAGTTCCAATATGTCCTGAAAATATTCCATCAAAAGAATTGCCACTTAATTGTCATGAGGAAGCAGTTACACCACTCTCTCTAGCTAATAAAGTAGAAGAATATACAAAAGATTATTTAATCATACCACATGGACAAACCTGGGGATTTTATACACCAAAAGCATATACACTTGATAAAGGTTTAGAACTTTCAAAACAGTATCCACAGCAGTTTGATCTTTTAGAAATGCATTCAGGTCATGGTAACTCAGAAGAATATAGATCTTGGAGAGCTGCAACAGTTGTGCGAGAAGGCGAAACAATCTTAGATAGGTTTTTTGGTCTACAAGACGGACGTGCAGATCTTACAAGTGGAACTTTTAAAGATAAAGAAGGGCGAATATTTGACATTGGTACTCAAACTTGTCCAAAAGCCACAGATGAGTTTACACCAATATGTTCTAGAGCAGGAGAAGTAATTTTTAATCGATGTATAAATGCAGGCTTTGAAACTACAGAGTGTGAAGTTCGTAGAAAGTATACTGAGCAAGCAGTTGTAGATAGAGGAAGGAATGGATGGCAGGTTGTTCCTCATTTCAGTCTTTTGGACCGTGTTGATTCAGGACAATGTAAGGACTGCTTTAGTCCTGCATTTAATTATGTGCCTGGTGGTAGCGCTCAATATGGCATGGCTTTGACAAAATTTAATGAAGATGGCTCAAAACACCGTTTTAAATATGGATTTATTTCATCAAGTGACAATCATCAGGCTGCACCAGGTTCAGGCTATAAAGAATTATTTGGAAATAATATTGATTTTAGTGGTCCGTCATCAAAGTTTACTGACAAGCTTCTACATGGACCATCATACGACTTACAAGATAGAGATTATGTAGATCCAGTTAGAGCAAACTATGTATCAGACGATAAACCAATTGAATATGAAACGTCTGACATTAAATTGGGCTTTAACACTATTGAGTTTGAAAGACAAAGAGGCTTTTTGCAAACTGGAGGGTTAGCGGCAGTGCACACAGAAGGTCGTTCAAAAGAACAAATTTGGAGTGCTTTCAAACGTCATGAAACTTATGCAACAAGTGGACCTCGAATATTACTTTGGTTTGATATGCTTGATGGAAATAAAAAAATTCCAATGGGTGCAGTAACAGAGCAAAACACTAATCCAACTTTTGAAGTAAAAGCAATGGGTTCATTTGAGCAAAAGGCTGGATGCCCTGAAGATGCTTATACAGCGCTTGGTACTGAGCGAGTTGAGCAACTTTGTTATGATGAATGTTATAACCCAAGCGATGTAAGAAAAGCCATCACTCGAATAGAGGTTGTTCGTGTAATGCCACAAGAATATGAAAACCAATCAGTGGAAGATCGAATTCAAGACCCATGGTTAGTACATAACTGTCCTGAAAACCAAGTAGGCTGCAAATTTAATTTTACTGATAATGAATTTGAATCTTCTAAAATTGATACAAGTTATTATGTAAGGGCAATTGAAGAACCATCGCTTCAGATTAATACTAAAGGTGTTCGCTGTGAGCGTGACGCCGAGGGTAATTGCATTAGTGTTGATATTTGTACGCAAGACTGGAGACGACCTAGAGATGTTGAGGCTTGTTCAGAAATAGATGAGCCAAGAGCTTGGTCATCACCAATATATATTGACTATAAGTAGATAATTTTTTAAAATTAAAATCATGATAATATTAGTTACAATTTTTATAGTTGGTATTTTTATTTTATTAATGCCAAAAATCTTAAGATCCTTTGGCTTGCACCCAGAATATTCTGGAAAATCTCATAGTTTACCTGGAAAAAAAGCTCTAATAATTGCTACCAATCAAGCAGAGTTGAATAAGCCAGGAAAAACTGGAGGCAAGGCAACAGGCGCATTTTTATCTGAAATAACTGTGGCTTATTATGATTTTCTAGATGCTTCGATGCATGTAGATGTAGCAAGTATTAAGGGAGGTAAAGTCCCTATTGAGCCTCAGTCTTTGTCTTATTTTATAAAAACCACAGCAGATAAAAGATTTTTAAAAGATGTGGAATTAAGAAAAAAAATTGAAAATTCACGAGCAATTGCAGATGTTGATTTTACAGCTTATGACATTATTTTTTTAGCTGGTGGTTGGGGTGCTGCTTACGATTTAGGTTATTCAGACGAACTTGGGCAAAAAATAAGTGATGCATATTATACAGATAAAACAATAATAGGAGGTGTCTGTCATGGGCCTCTTGGGCTAATAAGAGCTAAAGATAAGGATGGGAACTTATTAATTGCAGGACGTAGAATGACAGCTGTGACTGATAAACAAATTAAACAATTACTTATCACTGCTACACCGCAGCATCCAGAAACTGAACTGCGAAAAGCTGGCGCGCTATTTGAATCTCAATCAAAACTCATTGACATGTTTGCAACTCATGCTGTTGTGGATGATGAGAAAAGATTTGTTACTGGTCAAAACCAAAACTCAGGGCATGAAACAGCCCATAAGATGATGGAATTAATAGAAAATTAGTAGGCTGTTAAATAAATTCTGCAACAGCATCAATTCCATGTTCACCAGTTCTAATTCGATAAACTTCTTCTAATTCAGATACTAAAATTTTACCATCGCCAATTTGTCCAGTTCTCGCAGTTTGCATGATAACTTGAATAATTTTTTCATATAATTGATTTGTCGTTGCAATTTCAATTCTTAACTTAGGCAAAAATGAGACATCATACTCTTCTCCACGATATAATTCTGATTGTCCTTTTTGTCGACCATATCCACGAGACTCAGTAACAGACATACCTTGAACACCTATATCTTCTAAGGCTTTTCTCACTTCATATAATTTGAAGGGCTTTATAAATGCAGTTATTTTTTTCATTTTTATTAATATATTTATAAAAATAATTAATACTAAAAAATAATAGTGACAACATGGCAGATAAAGACAATTGAGAATAAAAACTTTTACAGTGATATTAATTTTATTAGTAAATTAATTAACGGAGAAAAAAAATGTTAAAAAGAATCTTATCTTTAACTGTTATTTTTTCATCACTATTTGTTACTTCCGCTTTTGCAGAAGTTTCAGAAGAAACAGCGTATATTTTAAATAGTTTTTTATTTTTAGTATCAGGTTTCTTAGTGATGTTAATGGCACTTGGTTTTTGTCTATTAGAATCAGGCATGGTTACATCTAAAAGTGTTTCGGCAATCGCTGCCAAAAATATTGGCTTATACTCAATTTCTGGAATCATGTTCTGGTTAGTGGGCTATAATCTTGCATATGGTATTCCTGAAGGAGGCTATATTGGAAGCTTTACAACTTGGACTGATGGCTCAGCTCTTGCTGATGGTTATTCAGCCAGCTCAGACTGGTTTTTCCAGATGGTTTTCTGTGCTGCCACTGCTTCAATTGTCTCAGGAACTTTAGCTGAAAGAATAAAAATTTGGCCATTCTTTTTGTTTGCAGCAATTTTAACTGGAATTATTTATCCAATTGAAATGGGATGGCAATGGGGTGGTGGATGGTTATCTGCTGCTGGCTTTTCTGACTTTGCAGGTTCAACATTAGTACATGGTGCTGGTGGAGCTGCCGCTCTAGCTGGTGCAATTGTATTAGGTCCAAGATTAGGCAGATATGATCAAGGTGGAAAACTAGTTCCATTTGCAAGTTCATCTATTCCTCTTGCAACCGCTGGAACTTTCTTACTTTGGTTTGGATGGTTTGGTTTTAATGGTGGTTCTCAATTAGCAATGGGTACATTTGACGATATAAATGCTGTTGGAACTATTTATATTAATACAAACCTTGCCGCTGCTGGTGGAGTAATGACTGCAGCTATAGTTACTAGATTATGGAAAGGTAAAACCGATATAATTATGATGTTGAACGGAGCGCTTGGAGGTCTAGTGGCAATTACCGCAGAACCTTTAGCACCAACTCCTGGGTTAGCAATCTTCATTGGTGCAGCAGGTGGTGTAGTTGTAGTTTTTGGAACATCACTACTTAATAGTCTTAAAATTGATGACGTCGTTGGCGCAATACCAGTACACTTATTTGCCGGTATATTAGGTACACTAGTTGTACCATTGTCGAATGGCGATACCAATTTTGGCGCACAGTTTTTGGGTACAGCATCAATCGTTGCCTTTGTCTTTATTGTTTCATTTGTAATCTGGACGATTATGAAAATGACAATAGGTATAAGGTTGAGTGATGAAGCTCAAAAAGAAGGTACAGATATTGTTGAGACAGGTGTAACTGCCTATTCAATAAGAGACTAATCCTTCCGTTAATAAAAAGCAGGCCTCTAATACTCCCCTTAATTTTTTAGGGGCCTGCTAATTCCCAGAAATCTAAGGTTTTTTCTGTTTACGCCAACTTGGCAGTGTTACTACATCCCAACTGACAATCTATACATATAATTTATCCTTAGAATTTAATAAGGGGAAAATTATGATAAATCGAATTACTATTTTAACAGTATTAATATTATCACTGTTCATGCCATCAGCTTTTGCAGAAGTTGATGCGGAAGTAGCTTATATATTTAATACATTTTCATTTTTAGTATGTGGCTTTTTAGTTATGTGGATGGCAGCAGGTTTCTGTATGTTAGAATCTGGATTAGTTACAACTAGAAGTGTATCAACTATTGCTGCAAAAAATATTGGTAAGTTTGCAATTGTTTGTATCGTCTTCTATTTAGTTGGATATAATTTAGGTTATGGAATTCCTGAAGGTGGATATATTGGAACACTTGAAATATGGTCTGATAAATCTTCTTTAGAAACAGGTTATTCTGATGCATCAGACTGGTTTTTCCAAGCTCTATTTGTATGTGCAACAGCTTCAATTGTTTCTGGTGCTGTAGCTGAAAGAATAAAAATTTGGCCTTTCTTTATTTTTTCTGCTGTCTTAGGTGGAGTTATTTATCCAATACAAATGGGATGGGAATGGGGCGGAGGCTGGTTGGATGTTTTAGGCTTTGCTGACTTTGCCGGATCAACATTAGTACATGCATGTGGTGGTGCTGCGGCATTAGCTGGCGTTATATTATTGGGACCACGTCTTGGAAGATTTTCAAATGATGGTAGTCCAGCGAATATGGAACCATTTGCTGCATCTTCAATTCCATTAGTTACTTTAGGAACATTTATTTTATGGATGGGTTGGTATGGATTTAATGGAGGCTCTCAATTAGCTCTTGGTTCTTTTGAAGACTCAACAGCTATGTCTAGAATTTTCATGAATACCCAATTAGCTGGTTGTGGAGGTTGTATAGCGGGTGCTGCAATTACAAGATTAGTTGGTGGAAAAACAGATATTATCATGATGCTAAATGGAGCTCTTGCAGGACTTGTGTCCATCACAGCAGAACCATTAATGCCTAGTCCATTAGCGGCAATTTTTATTGGTGCGATTGGTGGAGTAATTATGTATTTCGGTACTAATTTCTTAAACTCTTTGAGGCTAGATGATGTTGTTGGTGCAATTCCAGTTCATATGTTTGCCGGAATTTGGGGCACTATGATAGTACCATTTTCTAATCCTGATGCTTCGTACTTTACACAATTTATTGGAGTTGCTTCAGTTATCAGCTTTGTATTTATCTCATCATATATTGTCATCTCAATTATAAAAAGGACTGTAGGATTGAGAATTAGTGAAGAGGCTGAAAAGATTGGAACGGATAAAGCTGAAATTGGTGTAATTGCTTATTCTATAAGAGACTAATTTATTATCTTAGTTCAGATTAATCGAGCTTACGAAACTCCCCTCGTAGGCTCGATTTTGTTTGGTAAATAAAATTTTTTACAGTAAAGTCTTCCGCTTATGGAAGATCATAGTTCAAAGTTTAGTAAAAAAAAATCAGGTGTATTTTTTTTTAAGTCATCAAGCCCATTTGAATTTTATCATATTCTTAATAATATTGATTTAGAGCCAAAAGAAAACATATATGGCTCTTTAATTTTTCCAGAAAATGCAAAACTTCCATGCCCTCTAGTAATTGCAATCCATGGCAGTGCTGGCTTAAGAGGGAATCATCATGACCACATTGTTAACCTGCTAGAAGCTGGAATTGCAGTATTTAGAATTCATAGTTTTGAAGCTAGAGGCTTGATCTCAATCGTTGAAAATCAAATGGCCGTAACATTAGCCACAATGATAACAGATGCATTTCGTGCTTTATCTTTAATGTCACAGCATCCAGATATTGATTCTAATAAAATTGGTATTGCGGGATGGAGCTTAGGTGGAAGCACCGCATTTTACTCTGCATGGCAACCTATTATAAATTCTCTTACTATCGATAACGAAAAATTTTCAGCTCATCTTCCACTCTACCCAGGTACTCACATTAAACCTGTTATTAATGAATGGTCTGATGCTCCTATGCATATTTTATGTGGAAAAGATGATGACTATACACCCACATCTTTAGTAGAGAATATTCTTGAATATATTAAACCTAATAAATCTAATATCGATTTAACAGTTTACCCTGATGCACATCATTCATTTGATTCAATTGAGCCATTAGAGTTCATACCTTTTGCCATAAAACTCAAAGAACAGTTTGCAACTATCGATAAAGAAGGGCATCTAAATTTTACTACTGATAAGAATGAGATTATCAATATTGATAGTAAGGAAGGTCGTATGAGATTATTGCAAGAAACGCCTAATATTCTTGGGGCGCATACAGGAGGCAACTGGGTTGCACGCAGACAATCACATAAAGACGTAGTTTCTTTTTTTAAGAAACATTTTTTAGCTTAATAAATTATTTATTTCTAATGAGTTGACTCTAATTTTTAGCAGTGCAATAATAAGAACAAATCAAGAACATAATCTAATTTATACAATGAAATTAACGTTTTATAATGAGGGGGTCGAGTGTGGATTCCCTTCTCCAGCAAGAGACTATACAGAAGGATCTATAGATCTAAATGAAAAACTAATTCTACATCCGAATGCAACATTCATTGTAAGAGCCCGAGGCAAATCAATGATCAATGCAGGTATTTATCCTGGAGACTTAATCATAGTTGACCGAAGTATCAAGCCAACAAATGGTTCAGTTGTAGTCGCAGTACTAGATGGTGAACTTAGTATAAAAAGTTTAGAAATTAAAAAAGATAAAATTACATTACTATCAGCTAATAAAGACTATTCCAGTGTCCATGTATCAGAAGAAATGGATTTAATCATTTGGGGTGTATGTATTCACTCTATTCATAAATTACATAATAATTAAGATGAAGAATAAAATTTTTGCATTAATTGATTGCAATGCTTTTTATGTATCATGTGAGCGAGTTTTTAATCCAAAATTAAATAATCGACCAGTTGTTGCTTTGTCAAATAATGATGGTTGTATAATTGCTAGATCTAAAGAAGCAAAAGCACTTGGTATAAAAATGGGTGTACCATTATTCAAAGTTAAAGATATTGTTAGAAAAGAAAAAGTTCATGTATTTTCATCTAACTATACATTGTATGGAGATATGTCTCGAAGGGTGATGAATATCATTGCTGAATTTACTAATGATATTGAAATATATTCTATCGATGAGGCATTTATTGGCTTAGATGGAATCCCTGGAGATATTGTAGAATACGGTCATAAGATAAGGAAAACTATATTGCAGTATACAGGTATTCCTGTGAGTGTAGGAATTGCAAATACAAAAACGTTAGCAAAAGTAGCTAATCATATTGCAAAAGATAATGGGTCTTTTTCTGGTGTATGTTCTTTGCTGGAGTTGAAAAATATAGATAAACTTTTGCCTTCTATAGAAGTAGGAGAAGTATGGGGTGTGGGTAGACAACTTTCAAAAAAGTTAAATATGCATGGTATCTATAATATAAAACAACTTAAAGATACGGATGATTTTAGAATCAGAAAAATGATGAGTATTAATGGACTTAAAACTGTAACAGAACTAAGGGGAATATCATGCTTACCATTAGAAGAAGTTCGTGCAACTAGAAAGAGTTGCTGTACCTCAAGATCATTTGGACAAAATTTAAAAGAATTAGATGATATTCAACAAGCAGTTGCAATATTTTCACGTAGAGCTGTTGAACGGATTAGGGCTGAAAACTTACTTACATCATCTGTTTCAGTTTTTTTAAGAACTAGTCCATTCGATAAGAAAAATAAGTATTATTTTAACTCCTCTTCTATTCATATATCCACACCCACTAACGATACAATCGAAATTGCGAAGATTGTATCGAGAATAACAAAGCAAATATTTAAACCTGGATATCTATACCAAAAAGCAGGAGTTTTACTGTCTGGTTTTTATCCAGAAGGTGAAGAACCAGTAGATTTATTTTCACAGGATTCTAAAATAAGAGAAGATCTGATGAAAACCATAGATAAAATCAATACTAGGTTTGGTGGAGATACTATCCAAATTGCTTCTGAGCAACATTTAGGCACATGGGCTCAAAAAAAAGATAGGTGCTCACCAAATTATACAACAAATATCAATTCAGTATTAGTTGTAGATTGAAAAATGAAGCATTGCTCGAACTAGATGTATTTGCTAGCATAATTGAAGATTATTAATGGGAGTAAAAAAAATGAAAAAAATAACGATAGCTACATTATTAAGTGTAGCAATGCTGACAACGACAGTTGTAGCTGAAAATATTAAAATGGGAGTGATCCTTGGTTTTACAGGACCAATTGAATCACTAACGCCAACAATGGCAGGTTCAGCTGAGATGGCTTTTAAAGAAGCTTCTGACTCAGGCAAACTGTTAGACGGCTCAACAATTGAAGTTGTAAGAGCAGACTCAACTTGCATTGATGCAGCGGCAGCTACATCTGCAGCAGAACGTTTAATAACTTCAGATCGAGTTGCAGGAATTATGGGTGCAGATTGTTCAGGAGTAACAACTGCAATTGCTAATAATGTTGCAATACCAAATGGCGTAACAATGATATCACCATCAGCAACATCTCCAGCATTAACTGATATAGATGACAATGGTTATTTTTTTAGAACTGCACCATCTGATGCAAGGGGTGGAGAAATCTTAGCTCAAGTTGTAATTGAAAGAGGAGTTTCAAAAGTTGCTGTTACCTACACAAATAATGATTACGGTAAAGGATTAGCAGACAGCTTTAGCTCTGCATTTACTGCATTAGGAGGAACGGTTACAATGGATGCAGCTCACGAAGATGGTAAAGGTGATTATTCAGCAGAAGTAGCTGCATTATCAGCTTCCGGTGCAAACGAACTAGTTGTAATCGGTTATCTTGATCAAGGTGGAAGAGGTATTATTCAGAGTTCAATCGACTCGGGTGCATTTTCAACATTTGTATTAAGTGATGGTATGATTGGCCAAAGCTTGATTGATAATGTTGATGGAGACTTAAGTGGATCATTTGGAACTATTGCAGGATCTGATTCTGAAGGAGCAGCAATATTTAAAACTGTTGCAAGTTCAAATGGAATTCCAGGAGACGGACCATATGAACCAGAATCTTATGATGCTGCTGCGCTAATGATATTAGCAATGCAAGCAGGCAATTCATCTGATCGTGCTTCAATTGCTGCAAACATAATGAATGTAGCTAATGCTCCAGGAGAAATAATTTTACCTGGTCAACTTGCTAAAGGTTTAGAAATTTTAAGCAATGGTGGACAAGTTAATTATCAAGGAGCTACTAATGTAGAATTTACTGAAGTTGGTGAGTCTACTGGTTCTTTTAAAGAATTAGAAATTGGTAATGGTAAATTTAACACAATCAAATTTAGATAATAACAAATCTAAATTTATTAAACTCGGCAGTCCTAAACGGCTGTCGAGTTTTTTTATTTTCTTTTTATAGTTTCTGGTATTACACCCTGTGGCATGAATCTCATAGTGAGTAATAATATTAGACCCATTAAAAAAAGCCTTAAATGTGGAGCACTTTTAATTAAATGAAGTCTTATAACATTGTCATAATCTAGACCATTAGTTAAAAATTGAACGATAAAAATTGATAAAGGCTCAGCTTCGATCCACATAAACCAAACGAAGAAACCTCCAAATATAGAACCTAAATTATTTCCACTGCCACCGACGATAACCATTATCCAAACGATAAATGTAAATCTAAGAGGCTGATAGCTACCTGGAGTAAATTGACCATCTAAAGTAGTAAGCATAGCTCCGGCGATACCAACTACTGCTGACCCAATTATAAATACCTGCAAATGTTGTTTAACAATATTTTTTCCAATAGCACTTGCTGCATCCTCATTATCTCTAATTGCCCTCATCATTCTGCCCCAAGGTGAGTTCAAGGCACGATTACTAAAGGCTAGAATAATTAATAGCACTATTGTGAAAAGAGATGCATAGCAAAGTTTTACAAATATTCCAGATGAGTCAATTATCAATTGATTAATCAAAATTGTTTGATCGCTTGAATCTAATATAGAGGAAATTTTTCCAGAATTTATCCATATTACTAAATCAACAAACCAATCAGCCTGTTGTAAGTCAACTTCATAAGGCACTGGCCGACTTAATCCAGTAACATTTTTAACGCCCCGTGAAAGCCAGTCTTCATGCTTAAGTATAGCAATAATAATTTCTGAAATTCCTAGTGTAGCAATAGCAAGATAATCTGATCTTAAGCCCAGTGTAATCTTGCCTATAAAATATGCTATCACTCCTGCTATTAAGCCACCAACTAACCACGAATAAATAATTGGCAATCCTAGGCCACCAAGAAATCCTGTTTTCGCTGGATTGATAGATTCAATTGAACTTACAGCGGGTCTATAAAAATATAAAATAATAAATAAAGTTAGGACTGAAATTAGTAATATAAAAAATTTTCTTAGGAAAATAGAGTTAAGATTCTTTCTTATAAATAAAATTAAACAATAAGCAGCTATAATAAACGACAAGCTAATTAAAATTCCAAACCCACCAGATGCCCACGCCTCATTTACTGGTTCATGTGAAATTAGTACTGCAGATACTCCACCAATTGCAACAAATCCCATTATTCCTGCATTAAATAGTCCTGCGTACCCCCATTGAATATTAACGCCTAAAGACATAATTGCTGAAATTAGACATAAATTAATGATACCTAAAGATACTGACCATGACTGACCAACACCAACAGAGAGAAGTAAAAGTCCCATGAATAAGAAAGCTATTGGTGCTCTTAATTTTTGGTTCACAGTGTTTTTCCTTTAAAAATACCAGTAGGCCTAAAAATTAAGACAATGACAAGAATGATAAAAGAAATAGCAAACTTATAATCAGTTGATAAAAATTGCATTAATCCAGATGGCTCAATTGATGTTGGTAAAATATAAATTAAGAATTTTTTATATGCATACGTCAGCATAACTTCTGAAAAACCAATAATGTAACCACCAACAATTGCACCAAGAGGATTCCCAACTCCTCCAATAATTGCTGCCGCAAACATTGGAAGTACTAACGAAAAATATGTATATGGTTTAAAACTTTTATCAAGGCCATATAGCACTCCGGCTATTGTTGCTAAAGCCCCAACTATAATCCATGTGTACATTACTACGCGATCAGGATTAATACCTGATAGTAATGCTAAGTCTTCATTATTAGAAAATGCTCGCATTGACTTGCCAGTTTTAGATTTTTGTAGAAACCAAAATAATATTATCATTGTAATTATTGCAACAATTATAGTAATCACTTGTGTAGACTTTATTGCAAGACCTTCATCTAATCCTGTTAAATTCTTAAACTCAGTGGCTTTTATAATAAATTTTTCACCATCAAAAAATCTTCTATCATCTGGTCCAATAATAAATCTAACAAGAGCATTAAGAGTAAACATGACACCAACAGAAACAATCATAAAAACAACAGGAACACTTTTTTGTTTTCTATAAAATTTATAAACACCTTGGTCAATTAATATGCATAGCAAGGCAGTTATTAGTATACCAAAAGGTAAAGCTATTAATGCAGTTGGCATAACACCTCCGGTTATTCCTACACTTTGTAACCACCATGTAATTAATATAGTTACCATCGTACCAAAAGACATTAAGTCGCCATGCGCAAAATTTGAAAATCTTAATACAGCGTAAATTAAAGTTACCCCAAGAGCGGCCAAAGCTAACTGTGATCCGTAAGTTATGGCTGGTAATAAAACAAAATTAGAAAGTAAAACTAATGCGTTAATTATATCTATATATTCCAACTTAGATCACCCTCCAAGAAAAGATTGTCTTACTTCTTTACTCTCGAGAAGTTCTTTGCCAGTTCCAAAATGTTTATTTTGCCCATTAACTAAAACATAACCATAGTCAGCAATATTGAGGGCTTGCTTTGCATTTTGCTCTACAATTAGTATGGCCATTCCAGTTTTCTTTATTTCAATTATACGCTCAAATAGTTCATCCATTACTATCGGAGAAACACCAGCAGTTGGTTCATCTAACATTAGCACTGATGGTTTAGTCATTAATGCTCTACCAACAGCCACCTGTTGTCTTTGTCCACCAGAAAGTTCCCCAGCCAATTGAGATTGTTTATCTTTTAAAACTGGAAATAGTTCATAGATTTGCTCAATAGTTTCTTCGAAATTATCATTTCTAGTATATGCACCTATTTCTAAATTTTCTCTCACCGTCAGTTCAGTAAAAACATTATTAGTTTGAGGAACAAAGCTAAGACCTAAGCTGATTCTTAATTGTGGTGATAAATTTGTTATGTCATTATCCATAAATGAAACAGAACCAGACTTAATCTTAAGCATTCCAAGCATAGCTTTCATTACGGTAGATTTTCCAGCTCCATTAGGACCTACAATTACAACTATTTCATTTTTATCAATTGCTATACTACAACCATGAAGAATATCAGCGCCTCCATATCCACCAATTAAATTACTACATTCAAAATATTTATTTTGCATTTTTATTTTGCTTTACCTAAATATGCTTCAATAACAGTTTCATTATTTTTTATATCATTAATAGTGCCTTGAGTTAAGACACTCCCTTCTGCCATAACAACCACCCAATCACAAAGTTCACTAATAAAATCAATATCATGTTCAATCATACAGAATGTGTATCCTTTTTCTTTATTTAATCTCTTTATAGTTGAGGAAATATCTTTCAGTAGGGTTCTATTTACCCCTGCACCAACCTCATCTAATAAAACTAATTTAGCATCGACCATCATAGTTCTTCCAAGCTCTAAAAGTTTTTTTTGGCCTCCAGATAGATTGCCTGCTAACTCATAAGTTAAATGATCTAATTTTAAAAAATCAATTACCTCCGAAGCTTTTTGCTGAATAACAATTTCTTCAGATTTTACTTTAGAATGATTAAACCAAGCCCCAATTAATTTTTCTCCAGTTTGGGAATTTGGTACAACCATCAAATTTTCAAGTACAGTTAGTTTTGAAAACTCATGCGCTATTTGAAAAGTTCTTAGAAGGCCTTTGTCAAATAATTCATGTGAGGGACAGTGTGTGATATCTTCTTCTTCTAAAAATATGTTACCAGTGTTACTTGGTATATTTCCAGCAATGATATTAAATAAAGTAGTCTTACCCGCACCATTGGGTCCAATTAGTCCAGTTATAGAGCCCTGTTTAATGTTAAGAGAAATATTATTTACCGCCTTGATGCCACCGAAATTTTTAGAGATATTCTTAATTGATAACATATAATATTAAATATATTTCACAGTTAAATGGTGAGCAATCAATTAATCTTATTTGTTTTTGATGACCTATAATTTATGTATAAGGCTCCTAATATCATTAATAATGCTAACAACGCGTTGATTTTTATTTTTTCATCCAAAAATAAGACACCAGTAAAGAAGGCAATTGGTGGGATCATAAAATTAATTAACGATAAGAATACTGGTCCTTTAAGCTCTATAATCTTAAAAAATAAAATGTTTGCAATTGCAGTTCCAAATACACCTTGAATTATTATTGCAATTAATGCTTCTTGTGTAAAATCTATCCTAAAGAATGGATCGTAAAATATTGCTAATGGTGTAATAAATAAAAGACTGCCAACACACACTCCTGTAGCCATTGCTATAACATCTATTTTTGGAGCAAGTTTAGACAAGACTGCATTAGTACCATAACAGCAGGCAGCTATTAATACCAAAATTTGACTAATAAACTCAATTTTATTGCTTCCACCTAAAGTTAATAAATTTTCTGGACCAAATAAAATGATCAAACCAAAAAAAGCGACAACAAAAGCTAAAATTTTTGTTCTGTTAATTACTTCATCTTTTAAAATAAGAGCGGATAATCCCAATGTTAACAATGGCATTGGTGACATTAATAGCCCTGCAAGTCCAGAATCGATGTGAACTTCTGCTGATGAAATTAAAAAAAACGGAAGTGCTAAGCCTAAAAAACCTAGGAGTATATAAAATAATAAATTTTTTTTTGCTAATGGAAGTTTTGAGCCTGAGCTACGTAAATAAATAGATAAAATTATTGAACCCAATAGAAGTCTAAAAAAAACGTTTGTTGTGGGCCCTACATCTTCAACACTAATCTTAATAAATATAAAGTTTACACCCCAAATTAATGCCAATGTAACTAGACATAGCCAACTTAATAATTCTGGTTTAAATAGAGGTTTCATTTGAGACTTGTGCAAGGTATGATTTATATTCTGTGAAGTAAATGTAAAATATGAAATTTATTCTATCACTTTTAATATTAGTTGTTTTTTTTACAAGTTGTGCAAGTAAGCCTCCTCAACAACAAGAGAACATATGTACAATTTTTAAAGAAAAAACATCTTGGTACAGACTTGTGAATAGATCTGAAGAAAAATGGGGTGCACCAATTCATGTTCAGATGTCTATTTTAAGACAAGAGTCTGCATTTCAAAACAGAGCAAAACCAGAAAGAACTAAATTACTTGGGATAGTTCCTTGGAAAAGGAAAACCAGTGCATTTGGTTATAGTCAAGCAGTCGATGGAACGTGGGATTGGTATAAAAAAGAAACAAAAAAAGTGCTAGCATCAAGAGTAAATTTTGCTGACGCTATAGACTTTACTGGTTGGTATATAAATAAAACAAATAAGATTAATGGGATTAAAAAAAATGACGCCTACAATCAATACTTAGCATATCATGAAGGTCATGGAGGCTTTAAATCTAAAACATACAATGATAAAGATTGGCTTTTAAAAACTGCTGAAAAGGTTGATCAAAGAGCCAATAAATACAAACATCAACTTGATCAATGTAAAGATCAATTTAAAAAGAAATTATTTGGTATATTCTAATAAATAATGAAAAAAATAACTCAACCAATTGTAATAACTATGGGAGACCCTTCTGGTGTTGGTGTTGAAATAACACTAAAAGCCTGGAAAAACAGTAAAATTAAAAAGCCTTTTTTTTTAATTCATGATTATGCATATGTACAAGCTGTAGCAAAAAAAATGAAAATTAATGTTCCATTAAAAATTATATATGAACCAGAAGAAGCATTAAAACAGTGTAAAAAATTTCTACCCATATACCAAATGGATTTAGGTAAAAAAACTAAACTTGGAAAACCCAGTAAGCAAAATGCAAATGTAATTTTAAAATCAATTGATTTAGCTTTAAAATTTATTCAAGATGGCAAAGTATCAGCAATGGTTACTAATCCAATAGCCAAAGATATAGTCAATCATGCGTCAAAAAATTTTAGTGGTCACACTGAATATTTGGCAAAGAAAAGCAAATCAAAAAATTTTTGTATGATGCTTATTAATGCAAGTATTAGAGTAATTCCACTGACAATACACATGCCTTTAAAAAAAGTTAGTCAGTCTATAAATAAAGATCTTATACGAAATACATTAAAAATAATAAATCAATCAATTATAAGTGACTTTGGAATCAAAAAGCCCAAAATACTTGTCACTGGTTTAAATCCACATGCTGGTGAAAATGGATTACTTGGAGATGAAGAAATAAATATTATTGCGCCAGCAATTAAAAGCTTAAAAAAAACAATAAAAGCCTATGGGCCTATTTCTGCAGACTCAGCATTTACTCTTGATAACTTAAAGAAATACGATGCTGTGTTATGCATGTATCATGATCAAGCTTTAATCCCAATTAAGACAATTGATTTTTATAATACAGTAAATTATACCGCTGGTTTAAACGTTATAAGAACTAGTCCCGATCATGGAACTGGATTTGATATAGCAAAAAAATTCATTGCTGATGAGAGTAGTTTAGTAGCGGCAATTAAAAGCGCAGCTGAAATAGTAAATAGTCGTCAGATTAATACTTAAATTATTATCTATTAAGGTTTCTATTTTCTACAGCGTCATTAAAGTAAGAAAAAAGTTTTTTAGAGAATTCATCTGATGTAACACTAGTTTCAGGATGCCACTGCACTCCATAAAAGAAGCCACCATAATTTTCTAATGTTATAGCCTCAACAGTGTCATCCTTGGCAACAGCTTCTATTACCAATGACTTACCTAGCCGATCTATTCCTTGAGTATGAAGAGAATTAACTTCAAGTGTATTGGTCCCAGCTAACTTTTCTAGCTTACCATTTGCAGTTAAATAAACTTCATGTTGCTTATCATATTGATTTTTAATATCACTTTTTTTTGAAGCTCTATGATCCATTCTCCCAGGTACATCATGTATATCTGCATGAAGCGAACCACCCATTGCAACATTAATTTCTTGAAAGCCCCTACAAATCCCTAGCATTGGAATCTCTTTATTAAATATATGATCAATCAATGGAAGCACTGTACGATCTCTTGCTAAGTCAGATGGCTCTACTATTTTGTCTTTATTATAAAAACCAGGATGTACATTTGAAAGACTTCCAGTCAGTAAAACTCCATCGACACTATCCAGAATCTTTTTATAGTTATTAACTTCTGGCAGCGCAGGTAAAATAATGGGAGCACAGTTTGTTGCGGTAGCTAGTGCATTAATATAGTTAGCTCCTGATCCATGATAAACTCTTTTATCTTCTGGCTTTGTAATAATATCAGCAAACAGAGCAACAATAGGTTTAGTGGGTGTGTACATAGCTTAATTTTTATTTACTTCATTTATACAATATATATCATATATATCATATATATGGTCTTTAACATAAAAAACAAATCTGAAAACTTTAAACAAGAAATGTCTTGGGACGATCCTCTTGTTAGTGCTGATCAAATAACCTCTGAAGAAAAAATTGTTCAATCATCAGTAAAAAAATATTGTCAAGACAAGCTAATGCCAAGAGTTATTGAAGAAAATAGACATGAAAAGTTTAATCCTGAAATAATTAAAGAAATGGGTGAGCTTGGCATTTTAGGACCAATGATCAGTGGCTATGGATGTGCCGGAACTAACTATGTAAGTTATGGCTTAATTACCAGAGAAATTGAAAGAGTGGATAGTGGCTATCGATCAATGATGTCAGTTCAATCAAGCTTAGTAATGTTTCCTATATATAAGTATGGTTCTGAAGATCAGAAAAATTTCTACCTACCCAAATTAGCTAAAGGAGAGTTCATAGGAAGCTTTGGCTTAACAGAACCTGACGCAGGCAGTGACCCAAATTCAATGAGAACAACAGCAAAGAAAGTTGCGGATGGTTATATTTTAAATGGAACTAAAACATGGATAAGCAATTCTCCAGTTGCAGATGTTTTTATTGTTTGGGCTAAGGATGAAGATGGAAAAATATTAGGATTTATTATTGATAAAGGTACAAAAGGTTTATCGACTCCAAAAATTGAGGGAAAACTATCATTGCGGGCCTCTATTACAGGTCAAATTATTTTAGAAGATGTTTTATGTCCTCATGAAAAAGTATTGCCAAATGTTATAGGTTTAAAAGGTCCATTTAGTTGCTTAAATAGTGCACGCTATGGTATTGCATGGGGAGTTTTAGGTGCAGCTGAATTTTGTTACTCTGAAGCTAGGCAATATGCATTAGATCGAATTATGTTTGATAAGCCAATTGCTGCAACCCAATTAGTTCAAACAAAATTAGTTGATATGCAGACTGAAATTGCTCTGGGCTTACAAGCAGTAATCAAGGTTGGGAGACTAATGGAATCAGGTAATACAAATAGTGATATGGTTAGCTTAATTAAAAGAAACAATTGCTCAAAAGCACTAGATATAGCCAGATTATCTAGAGATATTTTAGGTGGAAATGGAATTTCTGATGAGTATCATGTGATGCGACATATGATGAATTTAGAAACAGTTAAAACGTATGAAGGAACTCATGATATTCATACTTTAATCTTAGGTAAATCAATAACAGGAATACAGGCATTTAAATAATTATGGCAATACTCAATAGAACAACAAAACAGTGGCAAGAAATAGATTCAGCTCATCAGCTTCATCCGTTTACAGATTTTAAATCTTTAGCAGAAGAGGGTAGTATTATTATTTCTAAGGCAGATGGCGTTCACTTAACAAATAGTGATGGCAAACAACTATTAGATGCAATGTCTGGATTATGGTGTGTTAATATAGGCTACGGCAGAGAATCAATGGCTAAAGTTGCCTATGAGCAAATGAAAGAACTCCCTTATTATAATAGTTTTTTTAAAACTACTACAGTTCCATCAATTGAACTTGCAAGACAATTGGCAGAGATTACGCCTAAAGATTTAAATTACGCATTTTTTTCATCAAGTGGATCCGAAGCAAATGATACCGTTGTAAGAATGGTAAAAAGATATTGGGACCTAAAAAATCAGCCTAACAAAAAAACCTTTATAAGTCGTGAATACGCTTATCATGGCAGCACTATGATCGGTGTCAGTCTTGGTGGGATGACTGGAATGCATGACCAGGGTGGTTTGCTTCCAGGCTTTAGTCATATTATGCCGCCGTACTGGTATAAGTATGGAGAAAATATGAGCCAAGAAGAATTTGGTTTATATGCCGCAAATAAACTAGAAGAAAGAATTATAGAAATAGGAGCAGAAAATGTTGCTGCTTTTATTGGTGAGCCTATTCAAGGTGCAGGTGGAGTTATAATCCCACCTGATAGTTATTGGCCTAGAATTCAAGAAATATGTAAAAAATACGACATACTTCTTGTAGTCGATGAAGTTATATGTGGTTTTGGTAGAACTGGTAATTGGTTTGGTTCTGACACTTATAATATTAAGCCAGATATTATCACTATGGCTAAAGGTATAAGCTCTGGATATATTCCCCTTTCAGGTATTATGGTCGGCTCAAGAGTCTCAGATGTTATGATCAATGAGGGTGGTGAATTTTATCATGGTTACACTTACTCAGGACATCCTGTGGCTTGTGCTGTAGCAATTGAAAATTTAAAGATAATTAAAGAAGAAAATTTAATTGAACATTCAGTAAAAACATCAATTTATTTAGAAGAACGCATGCAAGAAATTTCTGAACATCCATTAGTTGGTGAAGTGAGAATGAAAAATTTAATTGGTGCCATTGAACTGGTTGAAGATAAGGAAACTAGAAAAATGTTTGAAAATACAGGAACCGTAGGTAGTGCATGTCGAGATTATTGTATTCAAAATGGTTTGGTAATGAGAGCTGTGAGAGATGGTATGATTTTTTGTCCACCACTTATTTTTACTAATGATAATGTTGATGAATTAGTTGATAAATTAAAAAGATCTTTAGATCAGACACATAATCATATTTCTAAGTCATAACTATAAAATTCATGGTCTTTAATATATCCAAGAGATTCATAAAGAGATTGTCCAGCCAAATTATCTTTATTTGTTGAAAGTTCGATTGAGCCAAATTTATTTGATTGCGCATAGTCTTTAGCAGCATCCATTAAAATTTTTCCAACACCCTTTTTTCTACAGTCTGAACAAACAAATAGATCGTATAAAACTATTTTTTTTCTCAGTCTTACAGAATCAAATGTTGGGTATAGCTGGGTGAATCCAATACATCTATCTTCATCTTTAACAAAAAATATGATTGCTTCATCAGCTTCTAGTCGCGATTTAATATATTGGTTCGCCGCATCAACATTAGACATTTGATTATAAAAGATTCTATACAAGTCAAATATTGGTCCAACGATATTTGCATCATTTACAGTTGCTTTAAATAATTTTATTTTCAATAGTTACCTCCCAATTGATCGATAGACTGCTATTATTAAAAAGATAAATGTTAATGTGGACAATGTATAGATGAATCCATTTGGACCTAACATATCCATTGCTCTACCTCCAACAATTGGCCCCACTACCGAACCACATTCAAATACCATCACCAAAATCGCTGTTGCACCAGCAATTTCTGAAGCAGAATATCGTTCGCCTAGCATAGTTAAGGCGCAAATAAAAATACTACTTGAGGCACCACCCCAGAGGACAAGAAACAAAATGCAAGTATAAAAATTAGATAAGTTAATAGACATCATTATTGGAGAAATAAAAGTGATGATCACCAAAACATTTAAAATTAATCTTTTATTATATTTATCAAGTAAATAGCCAACAAATGGCTGAAACATTAATCCGCCGACTAAGGCTATAGTTACATATTGCAAAGCAAGTTCTTGTGTAAGGTTATTTTGAATCAGAAATATAGGAAAGAACGCCACAAACATAATATCTTCAAGGCCAACAAGAAGTGCGGCACCAAAAATTGTTGGTGCAGCAATAACAGTAAGCAGAACAGGCATTGAAGAGTGAGTGGGTAGTTCAGGTGAATTAGTTTCTAATACCATTAGTGGAATAGTTGCGCAAAATGATAAGCTGGCAATGACAATAAATGGAAGCCAACCCTCTATGCCGGTATAAGAAAGCATTACAGGCCCAAGTGCAAAACCAGCTACAAAAACAAGATTATAAATAGTTATAATTTTACCACGATTTGTATCATCAGCCATTGATAACATCCAAGTATCAAATGCATTCCAAGCCAAAGCACCAGCAAAACCAATTAAGAATCTAATAACAAACCATGCAGTGAGACCACTAAAAATTGGAAATGCAAAGTAAAGAATAACAGTGACAAATTGAGCAGCTATAATTGAACGTGAAAGACCATATTTATGAATAATTAATGGAGTTACTCTGACAAATAAAATTGTTGCTATTGGTTGTGCAATTACATTAATTCCTATTTGTGTATTACTATAGCCTTGAGATTCTAAAATTAAAGAAAGTAGTGGAATTAAAGTACCAAGTTTTATTCCTATAATTAAGGCACAAAGAAATAATACAAAATAGGTTTTATAATTCTTTCCTAAAAAAGATTCAAAGAATGGCATAGTTATTTTTTAAAAGAGAGGTTTGGAAAAATATTCTTAAAATAATTATAGATAAGTTTTTTACAAAATTCGTTTGAATAATTTTTACGATCAAACAAAATTTTCTGCCATAATCCATCTACTAGTGCTAAATAGGTTTCACTAATTTCATCTGCATTAAGATCTTCTTTATTATAATCCTTTATTAAATCACTTAAAACTTTTTTAAATTGTTCAAAATATATTTGATCTTGATCCTGACAAATTGATTGATAGGCTGGAATAAACTTTACTTCACTATAAAATGAAAACCATACGGCAATCTTTTTTCTACTGGCAATTCTTGGATGAAAATCATTTTCTATAATTTTGATTAGTTGATCAATTGGAGTTAGTTTTTTATCATCAAAAATTTTATTCCATGAATCCATATATTCATTTGATAAAAATTGTAGTGAGCTAATTAAAAGATTTTCTTTAGATTTAAATCTAAAATGAGCATAACCTTGAGATACACCAGCAAGTGATGACACATGTGCAATAGTTGTATCACCCAAACCTCGTAGAGCTATACTTTCAATTGTAGCATCAATTAGCTTTTGATGATTGGCGGAGAGTTTTTCATTCTCAGATTTTAAAGCTTTGTTCACTTTATTTAACTTAAAAATTATTTAAAAAAACATACACAATATCAGTAAAAAAAGATACATTTTTGATTGAACATTCATTCAATATAAGTATTATCAAGGCTAGATATGACAAAAAAAATTTACGACGCAATAGTAGTTGGTGCAGGACATAATGGTCTTACTGCCGCATCATATATGGCTAAGGCTGGACTTGATGTTCTTGTTCTAGAAAAAAACGATTATATTGGAGGCGCAGCTGTTAGTAGAGAATTATTTCCTGGATGGAAATATTCAAACTGTTCTTATGTTTGCAGTCTTTTACGACCAGAAATAATGAGAGACCTTGAGTTGTATAAATATGGCTTACAGATTATTCCTTATGAAGGTAGTGCAACTATGATGAAAAATGGTGACTACTATGCTCACTATCATGATCATGATATGACAGTTAAATCTATTTCAAGACATTCAAAACATGATGCTGAGGCATATGATCGCTATAGCAGAGATGTAATGCGCCAATGTAAAATTATTAAGCCTCTTTTAAAAATGACACCACCAGATCTTACTTCATTTAAACCAAAAGACATTTTAGGTGCATTGGATTTTGCTAAACATTTTGCTGCCAAAGACGAACTTGGAGGATTAGGTGAAAAAGAAATTTATGACACAATTCGTTTTTATACTATGAGCATTGCTGACTATCTAGATGAGTACTTCGAAACAGATATTACTAAGGCACATTTAGCAGGAAGTGCAATTATTGGTACGGCTTTAGGACCTTGCTCACCTGGTTCAGCCTACGTATTGTTGCATCACTATATGGGCGAAGTAGACGGATCAATTGGATCGTGGGGATACGCACGTGGTGGTATGGGCTCAATTACAAAAGCTATGGGTGAGTGTTTAAAAAGCCATGGAGGAATTATTCAAGCCAGCTCAGAAGTAACAAATGTTATTGTTAAAAATGGAAGAGCGGTTGGTGTAGCAACTTTAAACGGCGATGAATTTTATGCAAAAAAAGTAGTCTCAAACTTAGATGTTAAACGTACGTTCTTAAAAATTACTGATGAAAGTGATCTACGGCCTGACTTTGTAGAAAGAGTTAAAAATTTTAAGATCAGAGGTTCGTCTGGAAAATTAAATATTGCGTTAGAAGGGTTACCAACTTTTCCATCAATTCCAAAAGATGATCCAGGTGGAAATGGTGATTTGCATTTTACAGAAACAATAGAGGAAATGGAAGGTGCATATGATGACTGGAAACGAGGTCAATGGTCAAAAATGCCATATGTAGACATGTGCTTGCCATCAAAAAGTGATCCAACAATGGCTGCACCAGGAAAACATTTTATGTCTGTTTTTATTCAGTATGTTCCTTTTGAATTGGCGAATGGCGGATGGAATGAACAAAGAAAACAAGATTTTGGAAACCACATAATTAATAGAATTGCAGAATACTCTCCTGATTTTAAAGATTTAATTGCTCACTATGAAGTTAGAACACCAAAAGATATTCACGATGAAGTAGGCCTTACTGAAGGAAATATTTTCCAAGGTGAACTTACAATGGACCAATTAATGTTTAATCGTCCTATAACTGGATACGCACAATATCGTGCCCCAATAAAAGATTTATATATGTGTAGTTCTAGTACGCACCCTGGCGGTGGTGTAATGGGAGCGCCTGGCGCTAATGCTGCTCGTGAAATACTAAGTGACATGAATATTAAGCAAAAAGGTAATCATTACTAATGACGACAAAATATGATGTTATAATTGTTGGTGGTGGGCATAATGCACTTATCTGTGCGAATGTATTGGCTAAAAAAAATAAAAAAGTTTTAATTTGTGAGGCTCGAGAAACTTGTGGTGGCCTTTTAACAAATGATTTAACCAATTTTACTCCAAGCTTTAGTAATAAGGTTAAATCTGAAATTGATAATATTAGTGTTGATCATTCTTCTGTATCTACAATAGCCTTATCTGAAACTGGACACCATTTAAAATTAACTGGTAATATTTCTGAAGATAAAAAAACATTAGAGCAGCTTGCGCCAGAAGATGTTGATCGATATTTCAAGCTACAAAAAAAATTAAGTTTATTTTCAAAAACCCTAGGTGCATTTATGCATTCTTCGCCACCAAGAGTATTGCATAAAAGTTTTTCAGACTATTTTAAATTATTTAAGCTGGGATTAAATGTTAGACTCATGGGCAAAAATAGTTTCAATGAATTTGCAAGAATGATAGGTTTGAATATCGCAGATGAATTAGAAGATAATTTTAAGAATACACTTCTTCAAGGCTTGATATCTCATGACGCAATTACAGGTTCCAACCTTGGACCAAGATCTCCTGGCTCATTAATCAATCTATTATTTAGAATGGCAAATCATGGCAATTCACTTTTTGGAGGAATTCAGCAAGTAAAAGGTGGAGTAAACGCCGTTATTAAATCTCTAGAAGAAAATATTATTAAAAGAGGAGTTGAAATTAAAACTTCAAGTTCTGTAAAGCGCTGTATTATTGAAAATGATCAAGTAAAAGGCATAGAATTAGATGATGGAACTTTAATTCATGCTAATACCGTAATCTCAAGTGCTGATCCGAAATCTACTTATCTCTGCTTACTAGGCGCAGAACATTTAGACACTGATTTTAAAAGACGAATTAAGCATTACCGAGCAAAAGGCAGGGTATCCAAACTTCAGCTAGTTTTAAGTAAGGTTCCTCAATTTACAAACTTAGAATCTAAGGATTTATCACAAAGATTAGTTATTGCTCCTTCAATTGATTATATAGAGGAAAATTTCAATTATAGTAAATTTGAGAATTTATCTCCTGAACCAATATTAGAATTATCAGTTCCTTCAGTTGAAGATGAATCATTATGTCATAATGGAAACCATGTTATGAATGTACAAATTCAATATGCCCCTTTTAATGTTAAAGGTGGTTGGGAAAATAAAAAAGCTGAATGTATTAATAATGTTCTAATAACATTAGAAAAATATGCACCTGAAATAAGATCTTGTATTTTAGAACAAGAATTTGTTTCTCCTAATGATATTGAAAAAAACTTTAATGTTTCTGGTGGACACTGGCATCACGGCGAAATTCAAATTGATCAATTATTTATGTTGCGACCAATACCTGGAGCAGCACAGTATAAGACTCCAGTAACTGGACTTTATATGTGTGGTGCTGGCACACACCCTGGGGGTGGTATGACAGGAATTCCTGGTAAGAACGCGGCACATGAGGTTTTAAAAAATATATAGATATGAATATAGATTTAACACAAGCAGCACTAAAGTTTACACCTTTTCACAATAGAACAAGTCGGGCATGTAGAACTAACTCATGGTATCGATGGTCTGGTTATACTGTTGTTGCAGAATATTCGACTACAGAGTTAGAGTATACAGCCACAAGAAATGGTACTTCAGTAATGGATCTCACTCCAATGTATAAATATGAAATTAAGGGTGAGCGGGCAAAAGAATTTATTAATTATTTTGTAACTAGAGATCTTTCTGAAATGAAAGATAATACAGTTGCATATGTAATTTGGTGCAATGAAGCAGGAAAAGTAGTTGATGATGGTACAGTATTTTGTCTAAATCAAAATGAGTTTAAGATTTGTTGTGCGGTAAAAATGCAAACTTGGTTAAAAGATTCTGCTGAAGGATTTGATCTTGAGATTAATGATGTAACAGATGATATCGCAGCACTCTCCGTTCAAGGACCAACTTCTTGCTCTGTTTTAAAAAATTATGGTGCAGCCGACCTTGAATTATTAAAGCCATTTGAATCTAAAAATTTTACAATTGATGGTTATAGTGTCCTAATTTCAAGAACTGGATTTACTGGAGATCTAGGCTATGAGCTTTGGACAAACCCAGAAAATGCTGAAAAAATGTGGGATAGCCTTATGGAATCTGGTAAGCATCTTAAAATAAGACCAATGGGAATGCATGCTCTTGAGATGGTTAGAATTGAAGCTGGCTTTATACAAACAGGTACAGATTTCGTAAGTACTGAGCATGCTCTAAGACCTGTAAGAATGAGGTCTCCATATGAAATTGGCATGGGGTGGTTAGTCCATTTAAATAAAAAAAACTATTTTATAGGAAAGCGCGCACTTAAAGCCGAAAAAGAAAATGGAACAACTGAGAGAGTGTTGGTTGGGCTTGATATTGAAGGCGATAAGCCGGCACATGGTGCTGTCATATATAATAAAAAGAAAGAAGATGTAGGTATTGTTACAGCAGCTCTTTGGTCTCCAACTTTAAAAAGAAATATTGCAATTGCATCACTAATGCGACCTTACGGAACAAAAATTAAAGAAGATATTTTTGTAGAAATTTATCATCCAGAAGAATTAGAGTACAAAAAAATATGGGCAACATGTAAGGTTGTTAGACGTCAATTTTATAGTCCAGAAAGAAGGAACCAAGTTCCTGCGGAGGTTTATTAAAAGTTATGGTTTTAAAAGTAGATAATTTAGACACAAAAGAGTTAGATAAAAAAGATTTAACCACTTTGCACCCTTGGGAGTATTTAGAGTACAGAGGAGAAGGTGGAAGAACCTTTATCGAAAAATCCAAAGGAATCTATCTTTATGATAAAGATGGTCGTAAGTTAATAGACGGACCAGGTGGCATGTGGAATGTTAATATAGGTCATGGTGTTGATGAAATTGCAGACGCTGTGTCTCATCAAATTCGTACTATGTCATATGCAAGTCCTTTTACTGAATCAACAACTGTCAGAGCTATATTTGCTGAGAGGATAGCTGAATATGCTCCTGGTGATTTAAAAAGAGTCTTCTTTACTTCAGGTGGCTCAGCTGCTGTAGATTCTGCACTTAGGTTTGTAATGTTTTATAATAATGTTCGTGGCCTTAGAAATAAAAAGAAGATTATTGGAAGACAAGATGGTTATCATGGAAGTACTTATTTAGGAGCATCTTGCTCTGGTAAAGAAAGAGATAAAAATAATTTTGATTTTGCTTCAGACATTGTTCATCATATTTCGGCACCCAATCCATATCGTAAAGATGATGGTGTAACACTTGATGAATTTTGTGATGCAAAAGTAAAAGAACTAGAAGATAAGATTTTAGAACTTGGCCCAGAAAATGTCGCTGCTTTTATTGCTGAACCAATACTAGCTTCTGGTGGAGTTATTGTCCCGCCAAAAGGCTATCATAAAAAAACTTCTGAAATATGCCGCAAGCATGATGTTATTTACATTTCTGACGAAATTGTTACAGCATTTGGTCGACTTGGACATATTTTTGCATCTGAAAAATATTTTGATTTTACACCCGATATTATTGTAGCTGCAAAAGGTATTACAAGTGGTTATGTCCCCTGTGGAGCTGTTTTAATCTCTGAAAAACTTATGGCTGAACTTGATAATAAAGAAAGAGTAATATTTTCAAATGGTTTTACCGATTCTGGACATCCCGTGGCAATGGCAGCAGCTAATGCAAGCTTAACTTATATGGAAGAGCATAATCTTCTGGAGCATGTTCAAGAAGTAGGTCCTTATTTTCAAGAACAATTAAGAAGCCTTGAGGATTTGTCAATAGTTGGTGAAGTAAGGGGTGAGGGCTTAATGGCAGCGGTAGAGTGTGTTGGAAATAAAGATAAAAAAGATCCTTTAAATTTATCATATGAAATTGGATCCAGAATTAATGAGCATTGTCAGAATTTAGGTTTGATTGTAAGACCTCTATATAGTACCTGTGTAATGTCCCCTTCACTTATAATAACAAAAAGTCAAATTGATGATCTTGTTGGCATGTTAAGAAAAGGTATTGTTATGGCAACTGAAGATATCAAAAAAGAAGGCCTCTATTAATCAGCTTCAATTTAATGAGTTTATTTAATCAATACAAAAAAACTTATCAGGAGGGTAAAACACTTCCTCAGAATTTTTATACTGACGAAAATATTTTCTCTGAAGAAATGAAGAGTATTTATTTCCAACAATGGCTCATGGTAGATCATGTAAGCCGCATTAAAGACCCTGGTAATTATTTTGTCTTTGAGGCTGAAAAAGAATCTATAATTATCATACGGGGAAAAGATAATGAGGTTAGAGCCTTTTATAATGTATGTACCCATCGGGGATCAAGAATATGCCTTGATGAAGAAGGGTCGAAAAATCTCTTAGTTTGTCCTTATCATGCATGGAGTTTTTCATCAGAGGGCAAGTTGAAGGCTGCACGTTATATGCCAGATGATTTTGTTAAAGAAGACTATGGATTAAGGGAATGCCATTTAAAAATTTATGAAGGACTAATCTTTATTAATCTTTCTATGGACAATCCAATAGATTTTGATGAATTTATTGCACCTTTAAAAGAAATAGTAGGATTTCATAATACAGGTAAATCTAAAATTGTGTCTCGAAAAAAATATCCAACAAAAGCAAATTTTAAATTAGTTTTAGAAAATTTTCAAGAATGTTACCATTGTGGAAACGCTCACTCTGAGTTTAGTGCAATTCATGAAAAAGATTGGGTGTACACTATGGGGGCAGGTCTAGGAACCGCACCAGAGAAAGACACAGAAGAATATCTAAAAAAAATTAGTCCATGGGTAGAAGACTGCAAAAAAAAAGGTATCCCATCTGAAACTTATTTGGAGACTGAAGATGGTTTGAAACTTGGTTTAAATCGTTATGTTGATCGCACCCCAATTGGAAATGGTCACTTATCACAAACTAAAAGTGGTAAACCTGCATCAACATTGATGGGAAAGTTTAAGGAATTTGATGGAGGTTTATCTCAAGTAAGCTTCAATCCATTTAGCTCTTGTTACTTTACCAATGACTTTGGAGTTATGTTTGTTTTTAAGCCAAATTCTACTCTCGAATCTGAAGTAGAACTTATTTGGTTAGTAAACGAAGATGCAAAAGAAGGTGATGACTATAATATTGATGACATTACCTTTATTTGGGATGTTACAACTCAAGAAGATACGATGATTATTGAAAACAATCAGAAAGGTCTACTTTCTCAATCTTTTACCCCAGGGGTACTATCTCAAAATGAGTCAGCAGTCACTTATTTTTATAATTGGTATTTTACCAATATGCAGTTACCATAATCTTAGATTATGAAGCAGTTATATGATAAAGCGATATATGACTTTAATACGCCTATTAAAAGCTATTGGGAAGACGTAAGTCATTTTGATCAGAGTCGTTTTCCAAAATTGGTTGGAGACCACTCATGTGATGTATGTGTTATTGGAGGTGGTTTTACAGGAATCAGTACCGCTTACCACATTGCAAAGAAATATGGCGGGGACGTTAAACTCCTTGAAGCAGGACATTTTGGATTTGCAAGTAGTGGAAGAAATGCAGGTTTTTGCTGCCTTCCATCAACAAAACTATCTGTTAACCAGTTAATAAAAAGATATGGAATGGATGAAACTAAGAAGTTTTTTGCATCTCAAATTGAAGGAGTTGATCTTCTTGCATCTTTAATAGCTGACAATAATATTGAGTGTGAAAAAATTGGTACGGGCAATTTAGATGTTGTTCATCATCCAAGTAGTATTGAAGAGTTAAAAGAGTGGGGCAATGATTTAAAAAATTACTTTGGTATTAACACTAGATGGATTCCCAAAGAAGAATTTGATGAGGTTGGTCATCAATCAACAGAACAGTTTGGAGCAGTATTTACTGAGGCAGGTTTTGCAATGAACCCAATGGCATTTTTAAATGGATTTGCCAATGCCACAGTTGATGCAGGAGCACAACTACATTCTCATTCAAGAGTTAAAAAATGGGAAAGAAATGGTAAACATAAACTTATAACTGAAGAAGGATCTTTAACTTGCGATAAAGTTGTTGTTGCAACTAATGGTTATACAGACGAGTCATTGCATCCAAGTTTTGCAAATAGAATGGTTCCAGTGTTATCAAATATTATTGTAACAAGGGAGATGAGTGAAGATGAATTTAAAATGCAAAATTATAAAACACTAAATCCAATCTGTAACTCAAGAGAGATTTTATATTATTATAGAAGAATGCCATCTAATAGAATGCTATTTGGAACTCGAGGTGACACATTTGGTGATGATAAAAGTGCCTTAAAAATGAGAAGTATGATGACTAAACAATTTCAAGGTGTATTTCCCAATTGGAATGATATTGATGTTGAATATTACTGGAGGGGCACAGTTGTAATGAATCGTGATCTAGTTCCAGCTTTTGGAAGCCTTGAAAATGATAAGTCAGTTTTCTTTTCTTATGGTTATCATGCAAATGGTAATAACAGTACTGTCTATTGTGGAAAAAAATTGGCAGAAATGATTTATGAGTCAAATAGTGGTGAAACAAATATTTCAAAGGTATATCAAGGTCTTTCACCTACAATTCCATTTGCTTTTCTGAGATTATGGTATCTAAGGATTTACCTTTGGTACTCTAGATTTACAGATAAAAGCAAATAAGAAATTTAAATTGCATCTATCATTTAGATAAATTAGAATTTTGTATGTTACATGCATTGCAAAAACTCTACGCAAAAAGTGAGTCAGTACGGGCTTATACGATGCTTTCTCCAGCCTTAATCTTAATTATTCTGCTCATGGTTATCCCAATGATGCTAATGTTGAGTTTTAGTTTTTTTACTCAAGTAAGTTTTGTAGAAATTGATTATACTTTTACAATACAAAGATATATTGATTTTTTTCAAAAAAATCTACTTGTCACGCTCCTTATAAAGTCTCTTAAGATATCATTTCTTGTAACTTTAATTACCCTTCTTACAGCTTATCCTGTTTGTTATTACATAGCTTTTTATGTCAAAAAAAACAAAATGTTATGGCTAGTTCTACTAACCTTACCCTTTTGGACATCTTATCTTTTAAGAGTTTTTTCTTGGAAAATTATTTTAGGAACAAAGGGAGTCATAAACTCATCTTTGATTAATGCTGGACTTCTCTCTGAACCTCTTACTTTCCTAATGTATTCTGAGACAGCGGTAATCATTACTCTTACTCACGCATGGGCTGCTTTTGCCTTGCTCCCATTATATGTTTCACTTGAAAAAATAGATTTTTCTTTAATTGAAGCCGCTAGAGACCTAGGTTTATCAAGACTCGAGGTATTTTGGAAAATTACCTTTCCATTGTCACTACCAGGAGTAATCGGTGCAATTTTAATTATTTTTATTCCTACTGTTGGGGACTATGTAACACCCGCGCTCTTAGGTGGTACTGATGGAAGAATGCTATCAAACATGATTCAAGCTTATTTTGGTAAAATAAATAACATACCTCTTGGAGCTGCTTCAGCAACTATAATGTTAATCACTGTTGCAACAGTTACAATGATAGTTTCGTATACAACAAAAAAACTTACTCAAAGGATATCCTAGATGGAACAGAAAAATAATACATTATTATTTTATACATTATTATATTTTGTATTTTTATATTTACCTGTTTTATTTTTACCTCTCTTTAGCTTTAATGACTCAGATTATATGTCATTTCCTCTTTCAGGATTTACTACAGAACATTATGTAGAAATGTGGGAAAAAACAAATTTACATAAAGCACTTTGGGCAAGTATTAAAGTTGGTGTAGTTGCCAGTGTCGTTAGTACAACAATAGCACTTTTCGCTGCCAAAGCATTTTCACGTTATAAGTTTAGAGGAGAAAGTGTTTCTTATGGGGCAATAATGATGCCTTTCTTAATTCCTGAAATTATTTTAGCAGTATCGATACTAGTAATTTGGCTAAGTTTAGGTTTTAAATTAGGTCTAATACCAGTTACTCTGGGCCATATACTTTTCTGTACTCCATTTGCAATGCTGATTTTAATTGCTCGTATTGAAGGATTTGATTTCTCTCTTGAGGAGGCATCAAGAGACCTTGGTGAAAATGCCTGGGGTACTTTCTATCGAGTATCTCTTCCATTATATTTGCCAGGTATAATTGCTTCACTACTATTGAGCTTTATAATCTCTTTTGATGAATTTATCCTTGCGTTCTTCTTGACAGGAAGTGATGCAACGTTGCCAATGTATATGTGGGGTCAAATGAGATTTATTCAGAAATTACCTCATGTATTAGCATTGGGCGCTGTTATAATTGTGTTTACTACTTTGATTGTTCTGTTAGCATTCTGGCTGAGAAATATTGGACAAGGAAAAGACAAGGCTGGGTTGGGAATAAAAATACATGAATAATTCTTTTATACAGATAAATCAGATCTCTAAGCATTTTGGTGATGTGAAAGCAGTGGATAATGTTTCCTTTGAAATTCAAGAAGGAGAATTTTTTTCACTTCTTGGACCATCAGGTTGTGGTAAAACGACTTTGTTGAGATTATTAGCAGGCTTTGAGTATCCAACAAGTGGAAACTTATTGCTTGATGGAATTGATATTACCGCGCTACCTCCAGACAAAAGACCAACAAATATGGTTTTTCAAAATTATGCAATATTTCCACATATTAATGTACAAAGAAATATTCAGTTTGGCTTAAGGAAACTTGGCTTAACTAACGAAGAAATTCGTAAAAGAGTAAATGATGTTTTGTCATTAGTTAAACTAGAAGGTTATGAGGAAAGATTTAGCAGCCAACTATCAGGAGGTCAAAGACAAAGAGTTGCATTAGCTAGAGCTCTAGTAAGACAACCTAAAGTATTATTGCTAGACGAACCACTTGGTGCATTAGATAAAAAGTTACGTGATGAAATGCAGCTTGAACTAAGAACTCTTCAAAAAAATATTGGAATTACTTTTGTATTTGTCACGCATGATCAGCAAGAAGCTATAAGTATGTCTGACCGTGTTGCTGTAATGAGTGAGGGGAAAATACAACAGCTATCAACTCCAAATGAATTATATAAAAATCCTCATAATATATTTGTAAGTGATTTTATTGGGGAAACTAACTTTCTAAAAGCTGAGACAAAGTCACAAGATGGGGAATATATTAATGCCTCTATTGAAAAATTAGGTGAATTTAAGATTAAGAATAATCTCAATATAAGCGAAAACTCTTCAGATGTTGTATGTAGTGTCCGTCCAGAAACAATGATGATAGATAAAGAAAAATCAGACTGGGACATTTGTTTAGAAGGTAAGATTAAACAAACATCATATTTAGGTGAAATGACAAAATTTTATATTGAAACTAAAGAAATCGAAAAAATTATAACTGTTTCGTCTCAATATTTTGATAATCAGTCGTTTAAAAATAACGATTGTTTTATAAGTATTAACTTAGACGATATTTCCCTATTAAATAAAAAATAGCCTGTTCCCTAAAAGAGAACAGGCTATTTTAAGATTAAGCAATCCTTTTTGATTAACCGCCAGCAACCATTTCAGCCCATTGAGCTTCCATGTAGTCAGTTACTTCATCTGAAGGCATAACTGAGAACATTCCATTTGAAAGGTGCGCTGCAGGATTTGCTGCGACGCCACGCTCAGCCAATTCATCTGCTGTTAATGCGCTAAAGCCTTTCATGTTAGAATGTCCATAACCCCACTCACTCAGTAAGTATTCTGAAGTTTGTTGACTAGTAGCTCCATTAATCATTGCATATGCTTTATCAAGGTCTGCACCTTTTACAATCGCAAGTCCACAGGCCCATGTCATGGTTCCATTAGAAGGCTGCATCATTTTTGCTCCAGCATTCCACGCAATTTCATTCCATCCAAGAGCAACGTCGATTTCTTCATTTCCTAACGCCTCTACCATTGAAGAAGTATCTCCAAAGAATGCACGTATTTGTCCATTGTCTCTCATTTCACGAAATTTATTGATAGCTTGATCAATAGCAGCTTTAGTTAACTGATCTTTTTCTCTAATATCAGTTCCAAGGTGATGCATCATTAAAAATAATGAGTCTGCAGCTGAGTCTAGTATACCAACTTTACCATTAACTCTTGGATCTTCCATTAGATCAAAGCTTTCGTTATCATCATTCATCCATGTGACTCTATCAGCCATGTAAAATAATGTTGTATCTCCCCAATCTACAGGTGCGAAATAGTTCTTACCATCAACCATACCACTTGGCAGGTCTCTGACTTCAGGAAACATATCATTCCAGTTATCTATTCTGGATGTATCAAGTGGCTCTAGCACACCTGCTCTTACCCATCGTTTTATTTCACCTTGGCAAGGCCATGCTAAATCGAACTCAGCACCGGCTCTTAGTTTTTGTAATCCTTCTTCTGCATCACCAAATGTTGTATATGCAGGAGAACCATATTCCTCTGCGTATGAACCAAATAGTCCATCGTCATCGTAGCCTCCCCATAGGAATACAGATCCAGGTTCTGCAAAAGCTTTAGTTGTCGGAACTATTCCAGCGATAAAAAACACTGATAGTGATACGACCATAGCTCTTACAAAAAAATTTTTTATTTCATTGTACTTTGGCATAATTAATTATCCTTTTTTTTATATTTAATTGTAAAAAATTGTACACCGTCACTTACTTCCGTCAATGTGAATCATGTTAAATCTGATTGATTAAATTCAAGAAAATTATATTTTTGGCTGTTTTTCAGGATTTTGAAGCCATGGATTTACGTTTTCATAGTTATATGCAGCCTGAAATACTAAATTATCAGAATAAGAACGGCTTATAATTTGTATTCCAGTTGGGACTTCATTTGAAGCAAATCCCGATGGAACGCTAATTACTGGGAGTCTGCCTAACATATTGAAGGGGTAGGCCATAGTCCAACACATGTCTCTCCCAGTCACTTCTTTTCCATTGATTACAACAGGATCTTTCAACAAATCCACATCTGCTGCAACAG